>Ga0209395_1000643_pt1 | contig 50651 bp, 48 predicted proteins | sample GOMGulsemesocosm_3_FD_184635 | JGI IMG/M metagenome (GOLD analysis project Ga0209395, IMG submission 184635) | Methane-oxidizing microbial communities from mesocosms in the Gulf of Mexico - GOM9D Gulf of Mexico (SPAdes) (version 2) | ecosystem: Environmental > Aquatic > Marine > Cold seeps... | reverse complement strand
AAAGTTCTTTTAGTGGATTTTGACCAGCACAAATAACAATCGTATCAACTTCTAAGGTTTTAGCTTCTTCATTTTGAATATAGTGCAAGCCAAGATCATCAATCTTTGTATATTCTACTCTATTAATAAATTGCACATTTTTCTTTTTTAAGGTAGAACGATGAATCCAGCCTGTAGTTTTCCCTAGTTTTCCTCCAAACTTTCCTTTACTACGTTTAAACATAAAAATCTCTCTTGGAGAAGGTTCAATTTCAGCTTTAACTCCTTCAATCCCACTTCTTGCCCCTAAGGTTTTGTCAATTCCCCATTCTTTTAACCAAGCATCAATATTTTGTGAAGTGCTCTCTCCTTCATGAGCTAAATATTCAGAAACATCAAATCCAATTCCTCCAGCTCCAATTACTGCAACTCTTTTTCCAACAGGTTTTTTATGTTTTAATACATCAATATAATTCAACACTTTCTTATGCTCTATTCCTTTTATTGATGGCATTCGTGGTTTTATTCCGGTTGCTAGAATCACTTCATCAAAATCACTCTTTATATTTTCCGCAACAACTCTTGTATTCAGTTTTACAGTTACATTATGAATCTCTAGTTGTCTTTTAAAATACCTGATGGTTTCATAAAACTCTTCTTTCCCAGGAATCTGTTTGGCAATATTAAATTGCCCTCCAATTTCTGATTCACTATCAAATAAGGTAACTTCATGTCCTCTTTGCGCAGCGATTGTTGATGCAGCTAAACCTGCTGGACCAGCACCAATTACAGCTATTTTCTTTTTATTTTCTGTAGGATTATAATTCAGTTCTGTTTCATGACACGCTCTTGGGTTCACCAAACAACTGGCTACTTTTTGCTTAAAAACATGATCTAAACACGCTTGATTACAACCAATACAGGTATTAATTTCATCGTCTTTTTCTGCTTCAGCCTTATTTACCCATTCTGGATCTGCTAAAAATGGACGCGCCATAGAAATAATATCTGCATCTCCATTTGCTAAAACTTTTTCTGCTGTTTCTGGCATGTTAATTCTGTTGGTTGTTATCAAAGGAATAGAAACTTCACTTTTCATTTTTTTAGTAACCCAAGTAAATGCAGCTCTAGGCACAGAGGTAGCAATCGTAGGTATTCTAGATTCATGCCAACCAATTCCTGTATTAATAATTGTGGCTCCAGCTTTTTCAATTTCTTTCGCCAGCTGTACAACCTCTTCCCAATCACTTCCATTTTCCACCAAATCTAACATTGATAATCTGAAAATAATGATATATTCTTTTCCGACAGCTTCTCTTGTTTGTTTTACCAATTCTATAGGAAGACGCATTCTATTTTCATACTCACCTCCCCAACTATCTGTTCTCTTGTTTGTTCTTTTAACTATAAATTCGTTGATTAGATACCCTTCTGAGCCCATTATTTCAATTCCGTCATAACCAGCAACTTTAGAGAGTTTAGCACAATTCACAAAATCTTTAATGGTTCTTTTAATTCCCGATTCGGCTAATTGAAAAGGTTTAAATGGTGTAATTGGTGATTTAATATTTGATGGAGCAACACTAAATGGATGATATCCATATCTTCCAGCATGCAGAATTTGCATACATATTTTACCCCCATGTTTGTGTACTTCATCAGTAATAACTTTATGACTTTCGGCATGCTTTTTTGTCGACATTCTTGCAGAAAACGGAGCAGTCCAACCTTGTCTGTTTGGCGCAATACCACCAGTTACTATCAACCCAACGCCTCCTTTTGCTCTTTCTCCATAGTACCTCGCTATTCTTTCTAAACCATTTTTCTCCTCTTCTAATCCTGTATGCATGGACCCCATTAAAATTCTATTTTTTAATGTGGTAAACCCTAAGTCTAATGGCTCAAAAATGTGCTTGTACTTCGTCATAATGTATCTTAATTTACTATGCATGCATAATACATGCAAGGTACTATAAATATTTGAAAACAAAAAAACTCAAGAAATAGTTTTCTTGAGTTTTATAAAGTACAAATTGAAAATATTTAATACAAATACCCCATTTTTCCTTGCTGATAATCACGCATCGCTTCCATAATTTCAGTTTGCGAGTTCATTACATAAGGACCGTATTGAGCTACTTTTTCTTGTATAGGTTCTCCAGAAAGGACTAATAAGGTACTTTCTTTTTTGGATTCTAATTCAATAAAATCTCCATCTTGATTGAAAGTAACCATCTGTATTGCTCCTTTCTTCAATGTTACTTTATCGTTTACCATAACCTCTCCATCCAATAAATAGACTAAAGACTGATGATTCATCGGAATATTGATATTGATTGAGCCTTTTTCTTTGGCATTAACTGTAAAAACATTTACTTCCGTTTGTGTTTTTATCAAACCATTTTTACCATCTTGTTCACCAGCGACCACTTTTAATTGAATTGTTTTGCCTATATTTTCAACAATGGGTATGTCTTCATTTTTAATATGTTGATAATTTGGTGTCATCATTTTATCCTTCGCGGGTAAATTTAACCACAATTGAATTCCTTCTAGTTCACCGCCTCTTTTCACAAATTCTTTGGATGGACCTTCTGCATGAATTACTCCTCTACCAGCTGTTGTCCACTGCACATCTCCTGCTTTTACTAACATCTCGTTCCCTAAAGAATCTCGATGCAACTGCTCACCTTTAAAGAGTAAGGTTATAGGTTCAAATCCACGATGTGGATGTGGCCCCAAATCAAACGGGTTATTAAATTCGCTAATTGCATAAGGTCCGTAATGATGTAATAATAAAAAAGGATCTACATTTTCTATATTTTCAGTTGGCAATGGCTGTCTTAGTCGAATTGGTCCCATATTTACTAAAGGACTACCTACTTTATGCGCTATTGTTTTTAATGTTTTCATTTTTAATTTCATTTAATTTATTTCCCAGGGGAAATATTTTTGTAAATTTTTTTATTCTGTTTTAACTTTTAAAGAAGTTTATATCATCTAATTTTATCTAGTAAAATGCTTAATTGTTCAGCTTCTGCGTCTGATAAATTTTCAATAAAGTCGAGCTTAATATTCCCATCAATATCTTTTAACATTGCTAAGCCTTGAGTAGAAATACTAATATAAACAACCCTTCTATCGTGATCACAACGAATACGTTCTATCAATTTCTTGTCACACAATTTATCCATTAATCGAGTCGCATTTGGTGCACGCTCAATCATTCTATCTTTAATAATTTGAACTTTTATTGGTTCATTTGCACCTCTCAAAATTCTAAGAATATTAAATTGCTGTGGTGAGATTCCGTATTGTTTAAAAAATTCATTTTCCTTACTATTGATCCAATTCGCTGTATATTTTATATTAATAAGCGCTTTTATTTTATTGTTTGGAAAATTTGAATTGATGTCTTTTGCTATATCGCCCATTTTCTTTAGTTCTATTTCTCACTACAATTAGAAGTAGTTAGCTGTTTTTATTAAATTAATTCCTTCATTATTTTATTAAACTCGTCTGAAGTCGGAATTAGATACACTTCACCGTCAACAAATAATGTTGGAAATTTCAGCATTCCACCATACAATTCTTTAGTATGATCTTTGGCTTCAGCATCCACAGATATATCTTTGTAAATAAATGGAATTTCTGACATTCTTAAATAGTTTTTAAACGCTACAGTATGCGCATGCCCTTTTTTTCCGTATAAAATTACCCTCATATTCTTATCTCATTTCTGAGTACAAATTTACGAAAAATATACTTATTTTCCAAGGAAACTATTTTAAGTGTAATTAACTGTTTGCCTCTCCGTATAAAAGACAATATTACTTCATCAAAACATCATTATATTCTGGAGTTTTATCGAATACTCATTATCACTTAGCCTTTAAACTCAACTTTAACATGAGCACCATCACAATACGGTTTGTTCTGTGATGCTCCACACCTACAAAATGCTGTCGTTTTATTCTTCTTCTCGGTTGTTCCGTTAGAATTTGCTACATGTAAAGTTCCATATACTAATAATGGTCCATTTTCCAAAGCTTCTACTTTTGTTTCTATATGTGACTCTTCAGAGTTTTTTCCAGCAACAACATAAGATAAGGCTCCAGAAGGACACGCTTCTACTTGCTTTTTTAATTCTTCAGTGGTAGCATTCTCAATCTGAATCCAAGGCTTTTCATCGGGCTTATATACTTTTGGTAATTTTTTAACACATACTGCAGCATGAATGCATTTTCTCGGCTTCCATAGAATAGTTAATTCTCCGTTTGAGTACTCTTTAATAATCTCTTTCTTGTCAGACATGCTATATATTTTTTAATTTATAATGCTTTTTGAAAAACCGAAACAGCTTCTTTCAATGTTTCCTTTAATTCTTCATTTACTATACTTCCACCTTTAAAGTTATCATAAAAACTTGGCAATGAGAAATCTGCTACTATATTTCCTCCCATATGCGGGAAACCATTTTTAGCAATTGACAATGCAGAGCTTCCACCTCTTCCACCTGGAGATGTTGCCATCAATAACATTGGAGTATTGTTCCATAATTTTTGCTCAATACGAGACATCCAATCGAATACGTTTTTAAACGCAACTGAAAAATTACCATTATGCTCTGCTAATGACAAAATAATTCCATCTGTTCCTTGAATTTCATTAAAGAACCGTTGTGCACTTTCTGGAATTCCATTTTCTGTTTCGTAATCTATACCGTACACTGGTAAAGGAAAATCGTTTAAGTCTAAAACTGATACTTCAACTTGTTCTACTAAACCAGATGCATACACAGATAACTCCTTATTGATTGATTTTTCACTATTACTTCCAGCAAATGCTACTACTTTCTTCATCTGTATTTATTATTTTATTTCTGATTTTATTTGGGTCTGTCCTTTTATCATCTTTGCGACTGGACATTTCCCTGCTATTTCTAATAATTTTTCTTTCTGTTCTTGGGTTACATTTTTTTCAAATGAAATTTCTTCCAACAATGATTTTATGATTCCCTCTGAAGTTAATTCCTGTCTCTGAGTAACATTCACCGTAATCTTTCCCAAATCCCATTCTTTTCTATCCGCATACATTCGTAAAGTAATTGCTACACATCCACCAATAGCAGTTAGTAAATATTCTACTGGTGTTGGTCCATTATCATCTCCTCCTTTAGCCACTGGTTCATCTATAACTGCATAATGATTTCTCATTTTTGCTTCTGCTATATAATTTCGATTGGTAAGTATTACTTTTGAAATAGGATTGTTTGCCATTTTATTTATTTTTCTTATAAATATAAGAAATCACTAATAATATCATTGCAATTATTGCCCCCATTTGTTCTCCATCTCCAACCATTATATGAGCAAAAATTGCAAAAACAAAAGCAAAGAAAAACCCTGCATATGCCCATTCTTTCATTTTTTCAATGCCAACAAACCAGATTGCAATCAATCCAAAAATTTTAGCGACAGCATATGGGTAAATAATATATGTTGGATATCCAAAATTGGTAAACATCCCAGCTATTTCATCGTGATTAAAAAGGTACATTCCTGCAGAAAACAGTAGCAATACAGTTAATAATCCTGTTGAAACATAATAGATAATTTTTTTAGTTTTCATTTTAGTTGGTTTTAAATTCTAGGCAAAGCTACAACAAATATATTTATTTTCCTAGGAATATATTTCCACGTTACATTAACAGCCATTTTAACGTACATTTTTGTACATTAGCCTACTCAAAATTCAAGTAATTAAATGGACTTAAACTTCAATAAAAACGAAGATCACAATAAGCTTTTAGCATCTAAATTAAAACAGGAACTTGCAAAAGTTAAATTAGGTGGCGGTAAAAGCAGAATTGAAAAACACAAATCAAAAGGTAAATTAACTGCTCGTGAGCGCATTGACTACCTTTTAGATGATAAAGCAAAATCAATTGAAATTAGTGCTTTTGCTGGTGAAGGCATGTATAAAGAACACGGCGGCTGCCCTTCTGGTGGTGTTGTTGTGAAAATCGGCTATGTAAAAGGCAAACAATGTATAGTTGTTGCCAATGACGCAACCGTAAAAGCTGGCGCTTGGTTTCCAATAACTGCTAAGAAAAACCTAAGAGCACAAGAAATTTCTATAGAAAATAAATTACCAATTATCTACTTGGTAGATTCGGCTGGTGTGTATTTACCTCTACAAGATGAAATTTTCCCTGACAAAGAGCATTTTGGACGTATTTTCAGAAACAATGCTATTATGAGCAGTATGGGAATCACTCAAATTTCTGCCATCATGGGAAGCTGTGTTGCAGGAGGTGCTTATTTACCAATTATGAGCGATGAAGCATTGATTGTTGACAAAACAGGAAGTATCTTTTTAGCAGGAAGTTATTTAGTAAAAGCAGCTATTGGAGAATCTATTGATAATGAAACCTTAGGAGGCGCAAGTACGCATTGTGAAATTTCTGGTGTAACAGACTACAAATCTAAAGACGATAAAGCTGCCTTAGATACTATCAAAAACATCATCGATAAAATTGGGGACTATGATAAAGCTGGTTTTAATCGCGCTGCTTCAAAAGAGCCTACAAAAGATGAAAATGAAATTTTCGGGATTTTACCTAAAGCCAGAAATGAGCAATATGATATGGTTGAAATCATTGAACGCTTAGTTGATGATTCAGAATTTGAACAATATAAAGAAGGCTACGGAAAAACTATTTTAACAGGTTATGCAAGAATTGATGGTTGGGCTGTTGGAATTGTAGCAAACCAGCGCAAGTTGGTGAAAACTACAAAAGGAGAAATGCAATTTGGTGGTGTTATCTATAATGATAGTGCAGATAAAGCAACTCGTTTTATTGCTAATTGTAATCAGAAGAAAATTCCATTGGTATTTATACAAGATGTTACTGGCTTTATGGTTGGTAGTAAATCTGAGCACGGGGGAATTATAAAAGACGGAGCTAAAATGGTAAATGCAGTCAGTAATTCAGTAGTTCCTAAGTTTACCATAATTATTGGTAATTCTTATGGAGCAGGAAATTATGCCATGTGTGGAAAAGCATACGACCCAAGATTAATTGCTGCTTGGCCAAGTGCAGAATTAGCTGTAATGAGTGGTAATTCTGCCGCAAAGGTTTTATTACAAATTGAAACAGCTTCTTTAAAGAAAAAAGGAGAAGAGATTACTCCAGAAAAAGAAGCAGAATTATTTGACAAAATAAAATCAAGATACGACGAGCAGATTTCTCCATACTATGCTGCATCCAGAATTTGGACAGACGCTGTTATAAATCCATTAGATACCAGAACTTGGATTTCTATGGGAATAGAAGCAGCAAATCATGCACCAATTGAAAAGAAATTTAATTTGGGAATTATACAAGTTTAGTCTTAATTTGTAATCTCAAAAACATAAAAAGAAACAAAAATATAGATCGTAAAAAATGGGAAGAGCATTTGAACTAAGAAAAGGACGTAAAATGAAACGCTGGTCTGCAATGGCAAAAACATTTACCAGAATAGGTAAAGACATTGTAATGGCTATTAAAGAAGGAGGAAGTAATCCTGACGCAAATTCACGTTTAAGAGCTGTAATGCAGAATGCAAAGGCAGCGAACATGCCCAAAGAGAATGTAGAACGAGCTATAAAAAAAGCAACAGATAAAGATACTAGTAACTATAAGGAAGCTTTATTTGAAGGATATGCACCTCACGGCGTTGCTCTTTTAGTTGAAACCGCTACAGATAATAACAATAGAACAGTTGCCAATATCCGTTCTGCATTCAATAAGTGCAACGGGAATCTTGGAACCTCAGGATCTGTAGCTTTTATGTTTGATCATACCTGTACATTTACATTAAAAAAAGAAGATATTAAATCTGATTTAGAAGAATTGGAATTGGAATTAATCGACTTTGAAGTAGAAGAAGTATTTGATGATGAAGATGGTGTTATTATATATGCTCCTTTTGAACAATTTGGAGCCATACAATCTTTCTTTGAAGAAAATAATGTAGAAATTCTATCGTCTGGTTTTGAAAGAATTCCAACTACAACTTCAAAGTTAACAGAAGAACAACAAGTAGATGTTGACAAATTACTTGAGAAACTAGAAGATGATGATGATGTGCAAAATGTATATCATTCTATGGAAATGTAATCTATAAATAGATAAAATAAAAAAAGCCGTATAGAAATATACGGCTTTTGTATTAGCAGCCTAAAAAAATCAATATAGTATCCCCCGATTTTTCATGACAGCTTTCCCATTGGCTGCTAATCACACACAAACCTACATGTAAATCCTTTATTTGCTTAATATTCACCTACAACTAATATACTACAACTCGTATTTTATCAACTAAAAACTACTACATTTACTCATTATTAAGTTTTTATGAGAAAAAATATTTATAATAGTATTCTTCTACTATCCTTTGCTTTATTAAGTCTTGCCTCTTTTAGCCAAGAAGTATTAATTAAGAATGGTGATCAATGGAGGTATTTTGACAATGGTTATTTAAAGGATAATTGGTTTAAAAAGCTGAGCAACTCAAGTTGGAAAACTGGTTACTCACCCTTAGGTTATGGTGACAAATTAATTACAACTTCTATTAATTATGGCGATGATCAAGATAATAAAGAGATCATAAAATACTTCACAAAAAAAATAACTATCAAAGATGTTTCAAAGTTTAAGGGCTTTGAATTTAGATTACAACGTGATGATGGTGCTATTATTTATGTAAACGGAAAGGAACTGTACAGAGATAATATGCCCGATGGCCGTATAACTCATAAAACGAGGTCAATTCAGGTTATTGATACCGAAGAAGAAGGGCTGTTTTTTGTAAAAATATTTGACACAACTATATTTAAAAATGGAGATAACACAATAAGTATACAAGTACATCAATGCAACACCTATTCTAGCGATTGTATTTTTAGTTTAGAACTAGTTGGTCATACAGATCCAAAAATACTTACGGAAGTTATCAAAGAACAAATTGATGCAAAAAACACCTTAGAATCAAGAATTGACAATTTAAACCATAATTTTATTTTAAAAAATACATCAACACAATTAGAAATCTATAAAAACTCTAATCAAAACCTTAAGTTTTTATTGTTTTTAGTTTGTTTCTTATTAATCATAACTATTATCGGGAGCTTTATTATTTATTTTAAAAACAGAAACAATGAAGATTCTTTTAAGAATTCTATTCAAAAATTAAATTATGAAGTCATAGAGAACGAAAAACAAATGGTTTCATTTTCTACTCAACTTTTATATTATAGGCAACACCTAAAAGAAGTAAAAGCTGATTTAAATTTTTTAAAAACAGATAATACAAAAGCCCTAAATAACACCATTAAGCAAATAGACTTCATTATTGAAAATAATGACGAGTGGGAGCAGCTAAGATTGCATTTTGACACTGTATTTAGTGGTTTTTACGACAAATTACTTGCTAAATCACCAACGCTTACAGAAACTGAACTAAGGCATTGTATGTTTATAAAACTACACATCCAAACCAAAGAAATAGCTCGAATTTTAAATGTTGATCCAAGATCGGTGCAAACTGCAAGATACCGCATTAAGAAAAAATTAAGTTTAACTGAAGATCAAGATTTGCGAAATTTTTTAATTACAATTTAAAAAGCAAATCCAACGATTTAGTTCGTTGGATTTTTAATAAGTTAATTCACCAATTTGAATTTCTTTTTTCTTATTACTAAGGCGAATTAGTCTAGTCTTTTTTATTTCATTCTTTTGTCCGTAATTAACATAAGTAGTTACTTTTAAAAAAGTTGGTCCTGAAATTTTTTGCTGAGTATCACCATAGTAATTTACATCAATTTTATACTTGCCTTTAATTGCATTTTTTAAAACATATTGCTCTGGCCCAAAACCTCTCATCATATCATTTGACATATATCCTCCTATTTTTGTTTTTCTATTACTGTAAAAACATTTTTCTCCATTTGGTTCAAAAATCCATAAATCAATATCTGTATTATTATGATTCCAATCAATAACAACTCTTACATCTACTTCTGACTCTATTAAATATCTCTTGTCCATATAGGCATACTCTACTTTAGTACCATGCTTTTTTATCAACCTATTTAATTCCTGTAAAGAAATTACTTCTGTACCTTTAAATCTTCTTTGCATGTCTTTTTCTAGAAACTCACCTTTCACAATTCTATATAAAAGATCTAAAGATTTTTGATATTCTCCAGTTTGTTCATACGCCAATGCTAAATCTCTATAAGATTGTATGTCTTCTGGTCTAAGTCTTAATATTTCTTGATAAATAAAAACAGCATAACTCCACAATTTATATTCTTCAAATTTATATGCTAAAGCTTTTAACAATTCAGAATTACTTAAGCCTATCTCTGCAACATTAGTTAAAATTAGTTTAGCAGTTTCTAATTCATTCTTCTTTTTAAAGTAATCTGCAACATCTATAAAGAACGATGGAGACTTGCCATATTCCTCCCTCAGCTTTAAATATTCTTTATAAGCTAATTTTATGTTACTAATAGAATTTAGCACTTTTAAGTATGGAGTATCAGGATTCCAACCCTTTAAATTAATTCTCTCTAAATTATTTTTATCTATCTCTTTTTCTTTTTTATCATCAGATTTGCGTCTTGATCTTCTTCTTGATCTAGTAACAACAACTTCATCCAAAACATTTGCATCTTCTTCTAAAACAACATCAATACTATTATTTGCTCCTGATGTAAACTCAACTTTTCTATACCCCAAATAGGTGAAGACTAAAACATCCCCTCTTTTAACAATCAATGAAAATTTTCCATCAAAATCCGTTTCTGTTCCTATCCTCGTTCCTTTTCTTAAAACACTTACACCAGGTAGAGTACCAGATGTGTCTTTTACAATTCCCCTAATAATTATTTCATTTCTACCTAAATTTGCCCTATTAATTGTATCATTATTAGTATTGTTAATTACAACTGGTCTACTAGTATTAACTGGTTTTTTTATAGAGTGCTTTTTCTCTTGTCTATTATAAATCCAATTTGCAAAAATTTTATATTCATCTTCTAAATTGTTTCTTAATCGCTGCAGTGTTTGTTTTTTATTATTCACCTTAAATGCCAGCAAATCAAAATATTCCTTTTGTAATTCTTTAGGCGGTACAATTTCATGAGTTACATAGTCTTGAACTCTATCTAAAATTAATAGAGAAGTCAATGGGCTAATTACATTATGCTTTTTACTAAATCTAACAATCTCTCTTTCAATCTCTTTGGAGTTAACTATTAAGCTATTTAATTTTCCTTGTGCCCATATAGATTTAATAACACCGTTTCTACTATTGTTCTTTTTTAATTGAAAATTGATTACTGAAACCGTGTCACCTACATTACCTATGTAAATCTTAATATTTTTCTTATTAGTATTACTTTTTCCAGAAATTGAAAAATTATCAGTAACAATGTTCCCAATCTTTGGATATGTTTCAATTTCTTCACCAGAAAAATTAGTTCCAATTATTTGTAATGGTTTGCTTTCTAATTTTTGAATTGCTTCTTTAATTGATGATTGTTGTAGATTAATATAATATCCACCAGAATTATTTGCTAAATATTTTAATTGATTATGATTTGCAGAAATTAAACTATTAATAATATGAGTGATTTTATTAAACTTTAACTTCAAGTTACTTAACGTATTTAAACCGTTTGTAAAAACGAAATTTGTACTAGAATTATCTTTATGAGAGTTAAAAAACTCAAGAGATGTAGCGCCATCATAAGACAAATTAGAAATTCTATATTTCAAAGCACCCCAATCACCGTTTATTATATCAAAAGTTATCTTTTGTTGCTTAATAATATTGAATGCTATGAAATTTACTTTTACATCTTTATTATTTTTAAAGTAATTGTTTAAGAATTCTATTTCAGAATTAATTTTTTTATCTTTTTGAGACAATGAATTATCCCAAAAAACAGTAATTTCTTTAGCTCTTTTGTTTTTTTTCTTTTCAATCTTAAGTTTAGTCGTAAAGTAAAAATAGTTGTTTGATTCAATTAATTTTTGGTGATTAGAATTTAACGGTATTTTTATTAGAATTGGTTTTGAAACCTTGTACCTACTTCTATTTATGTTTGCAAAATAGCTATTTCGTTTTGCATTAAATTTAAAATCATTTAACAAACCTTTACTTATAATAGGCTTATTATTTTGATTCAAAATATTAATTGATAAAGAATATTCCTCTAATTTATTTTTAAAAGAGAATGGGATTTTATAGTAGTATTCCTCTTTATTAAGTATTAGCTTTTGTTGATATGCTAACACAATTCTTTTATATCCTCTCGTTGGAATTGGATAAATTCTAGCCTTGTAGTTATTCCCTTGGGTTTTCTCTAATAGTGCTGGATCAATCTTAGTTCTAACAGTAGTTTCAAAAGCCACTCTAGCTTTTTCTTTCTCAACCACAACTGCTTCTCTTAAATTTCCATTAATATCTAATGCAAATCTTGTAACTGATTGATTTTCTCCTAGCGGAAAATTTAACTCTCCTTCTAAAACTCTATTCGATGAGTTATAAAAACTCATATCGTAAGTTGTTATAGCTATATCACCAACTATTTGAACATTTACCTTAAGTTTTTTAACCGAAATAGTTCCTTTATCAAGTTTAATTTCAGGAATACTCTGAGAAAACAAAGTAGCACAAAATAACATTAGAAACACTAAAGTGAGGATTCTTTTCATAACAATAAAAATTGATTTGCAATTATTATTTACAAGTTACAATTTTTTATTGTTTTACTACGTTGGATTTTCTTTGTATCAGTTTCAACAAATTGAGCTACAAAATAAATTTTTTTTGGAATCTCGTATTTGCTAAGACTATTTGGTGCTGCAAAATTAGTTTCTATTTGTTTTAGAAGAGACTTCTCTGCAGCGCTCAAACTAACATCACTTTCTATAACAAGAATTAATTTTTCTCCTAAAACTTCATCAGGAATTCCTGCAACAAAGAAACGTTGGTTAATTATTTGAGATAATTTCTTCTCTATTTCTTCTGGATGTAATTTAATTCCGCCAGAATTAATGACATTATCATAACGGCCAAGCCATTTAAATTCCGTTTTAGATATAAGCTCTACAACATCATTTGTACTAATTCTTTCTTCGGATACTTTTGGAGCATCAATTATTAAGCAATTTCGATGGTCTTGTGAAATTGAAACGTTTGGTAGAACCTGGTAATAAGACTTCTCGACTGTGCTCGAAGTGAAATTCTTGAATTGATTTAATTTTTTAACTGCAATATGAGTAATAGTTTCTGTCATTCCGAAAGTTGCAAATATTTCAGTAGAAACACCTTGAAGTTGGCTTTCTAAGTCTTCAGAAACAATTCCACCTCCAACGATTAACTTCTTCACTTTTTCTATTTCTGAAAATGAGCTTTGCAGTTGCATTGGCACCATTGCAGAAAAATCATAATGCTTTTCTAACCCTTTAAGAGGATTTGAAACAGTATCTACAACATCTAAGCTCCAACCTAGCCCTAAAGCTCTTACCAACATCATTTTTCCCGCTATATAATCTGTAGACATACATAACAAAGCAGTGGTGTTTTCTGGCAGATTGAAAAACGCTCCAGTTGCTAAAGCAGAATTCATCATGAATTCTTTTTTAAGGTGAATCATTTTCGGTTTCCCAGTAGATCCAGAAGTTTTCACTTCAATAAAAGCACTTTTAGAAAACCAGTCTCTTAAAAATTGATGTGTAGATTTAGATAGATTAGCTGAATAACTAATCAGCTCATCGGAAGTTGAAAAAGAATTTCCGTTGAGTTTAAAATCAATATGTAATTGATTATTTTTCATCAATCACAGGAATTTCTACTTTTCCAATTAACTTTTGCTTCCAATTTGTCCAACCATACTTTTTTGAAAAAATCAACAGTAATAATGGATATAAAACAAAAACACCGATGAACATTTCAGCTCCAACCGCTGGTTCTGAAGTATCAATATATAATGCATCGGTTCTAAAAACCATCCAATCTGTAGTGACTAAAAATGCTGCAATAATATTATTTGAAGCATGTAATCCCAATGCTAATTCTGTTCCTTCATCCATTAAAGTTGTAATTCCATAAAACAAACCGGTACCAATATAAAAGACCATTAAGATATAACCCAGTCTTTCTACTTCTGGGTTCATTCCGTGTAGTAACCCAAAAATAACTGAAGTTACAATTAACGGAAACCATCTATTCTTAACCAAAGTTCCAAACCCTTGCATTAAATAACCACGAAAAATTAACTCTTCTGAACTTGTTTGAAAAGGTAAAAACACAAAAGACACAAATACCAATGTAAAAAACGGAATTGGTTGAAAATTCCAAGTATAATCATCTGGAGATAAATACATACCAATAAAAATTGCTATTACAGAGATTGTTCCCCACAATGCAAACGCATAAAAAATCCGATTCCAATCCACCTTCTGTCTAGAAGTAACGATAGATACAAACTTCTTTTTATGTATATATTTCACACAAAAAAACAAGGTTAGCAAGGCAATCATAAAAGTGAAAATCATCAAGAATAAAAACCAACTTGAATTCATTCCAATGTTCATGAAACTTGATTCTGCTCCTTTTATAAATTTATCCATATCGCCATCTACTTCAAAAAAAGCAGCTATCATTAAAGGAATACTTGCAAACTGAATACCTAAAAAAACCAAGACCATGGTTAAAATATACATCCAACTTTTATTCTTACCTACAAATCCTCTTTGTATAAAATCCATGCTATTATAAATTAAAATTCCATTTTTTGGAATTATTATAGTGTAAACTTCCTTTTTGTATTTCTAATGGCGAATCGAAATTATTTGTGTACAAGCCTCCAGTTCCAAGACCTTGTGGCATTGTATTATTTAAAGTAAATGTCCATTGCGCAATTGCATTTAACCCAACATTACTTTCTAATGCTGACGTAATCCACCAAGCTATATTATGGCTATTTGCTAATTCAATCCATTCTTCACTTCCTTTAAAACCGCCAACTAAGCTAGGCTTTAAAATTATGAATTGCGGCTGTATTGTTTGTATAATTTTTCTCTTTCTTTCTATAGAAAAAACACCAATTAATTCTTCATCCAAAGCAATTGGTAATGGCGTCTTTTCACACAACATTGCCATTTCTTCAAACTGACCTTGTTTGATTGGTTGCTCTATAGAATGAATTTCTAATTCTGATAGTCTTTTTAATTTCTCTAAAGCATTTTTTGGTGTAAATCCTCCGTTTGCATCTACGCGCAATTCAATTTCTGTTGCTGAAAATTCCTTTCGAATAGATTTTAACAAATCTATTTCTGTTTCAAAGTCAATAGCACCAATTTTCATTTTGATACACGAAAAACCAGCAGCTAATTTTTCTTTAATCTGCCTTTTCATAAACTCCTTATCTCCCATCCAAACCAATCCATTGATAGGAATTGATTGCTTTCCTTTAGTAAATTCTGAATAAAACAACTCAAATGGAGAATGACTTTGTAATGATAAAAATGCTTGCTCTAAACCAAACTGAATACTCGGAAACTCTAAGAGTTCTTTTAATAGAACATCTAAACCTAATTGAATATTTTGACAAGTCCATTTTAACTTTTCTTCATAATCAGGTCTGTCGTCAATACTTAAAGTTCTTAGAATTCCACATTCGCCAATTCCTTGTTTACCATTGTTATTTAAAATGATAAACCAAGTTTCTTTTGTTTTTAAAACCCCACGTGAAGTTCCACTTGGGCGTTTAAAATTAAGAATGTGTTTTTGATAAGTTGCTTGCATCAATCTATTTTTCGATGTAGGCTTTAAAGTCGTTTAAATATTTTTGATCTATAGCAGAAAACGTTCCTTTAAAGTACGGAAACATACAGCTCATAATATAAGAATCACTTTTACAAACTACATCTTTAACTATTAATGTTCCTCCATTTACTTCGCTAAAATTATAATCGTCGGTCTTTAACATATCATCAGCATCAAAAAACAATGTTACCTTTTTATTTGGAACATAGGCCATTACTTTTTCAGTCATTACCACAATTTGTCCGTTATTTTCAACAGTCATTTTATATTCACTACCAACAATTCCAGGATTCACATTAATTGGCTCAATAGATTTAACTTCTGGTAACCAAATTTTCATTTGTTCTTGATCGTTAAAGACAGTAAAAACTTCTGATATTGGTTTATTTATCTCTATACTGACTTGATAGGTAGTTTCTTTCACCAATAATCCGGTAGAAAAAAAGACGACCATTAAAACAGTAACAATTCCTAAAATGATTTTAATAGCTTTCATATTTATATGCTAATTGATTCTCCTATTTCTAATAAAATTAATTCTTTTGACTTAGCTCTAAATTTATTTTTCGCTTCTAAAGTATCTATTTCAATTGGTGGAAAGGTATTAAAATGACAACCAATTATAGTATTACATTCCACAAAATCACTTGCTACAATTGCTTCATCTATTCCCATAGTAAATGTATCTCCAATTGGTAAAATAGCAGCATTAAGTTTTGTAAACATCGGAATCAACTTCATATCAAAATGCGCACAAGTATCTCCAGCAATATAAATTGAGGTATCATTTGCAGACAATACAAATCCGCCAGGCTGACCACCATAAGATCCATCTGAAAATGAAGACGTATGAATTGCATTTACATATTTAGTAGAAAATTCTTCACAACAAAAAGACCCTCCATGGTTTAAATGATGCCCCTTCAATTCTTTTGCCACAAAATGATTGACAATTTCATAGTTAGAAATAATTGTCGCTCCTGTTCTTTTCGCTATTACTTCAACATCTAACACATGATCTTGATGTGCATGTGTAATTAAAATATAATCTACTTTCAGTTGATTTATATCTATATCTGAAGCTTTAGGATTGGCAGAAATAAATGGATCTACCAATACATGTTTCCCGTTTACTTCAATTCCAAAACTTGCGTGACCATAAAAAGTGATGTTCATTTTATATTAAGATTTTGTGCTGTTGATTCTTTTTCTAAAATAGAAAATTAGAATGAACAAAACAATAATAAATGGCCAAACATTAATTATTGAAACCAAAAAGGATTTTACATTTTCAAAACCTTGTTTAAAAGCGCTTCCAATTTTACTTCCAAAAGTTGATTGATTTGCAGCTGTTTTCTTATAAAAAGTAATATTTAAGGTTGAAAATGAAACTTGATTTTGTAAATATTTTAATCTTCCTTCTGTAGCTTCAATATCTCCTCTTAATTTTCCTAGTTCTCTTTCTACATCCAGAATTTCTCTAACTGTTTTTGCTTTCTTTAGAATTTCTAAATATTTAAACTCAAGAGCTTTCTTTGTTTTTAACCGTGCTTCCACATCTAAAAATTGCTCAGTAACATCAGAAATTCTAATACTCTTATTATCAAACTTCTCTACTCCTTTTGCAATTCCTTCTAAAATTACATCAAAACTTTTGGCTGGAACTCTAACAGAAATTGTAGTACTAATTCTATCCTCAGATTTGTACTCATTGTCATTGGCTACATAGCCATTATATTGATTTACTAAATCAAGAATTACTTTTCTAGTAGCTGCTAGCTCTTTGGTTTCAAAAGTAATATTACCCGTTTTGATTAATTTCCTTTCTACCTGATTAATTGCTAATTTTTTTTGCGGAGCTATTCTCTCAGTAATCGGAAGATCTCCAAAGGCAGAAACTGTTGTTTGGTGTTTTTTCACACAAGAAACTGCAAGCAAAACGACACTTATGTATAGGACTATTTTTTTCATAATTGGTTTGTTTTAGGATTATAGTATGTGTCCTAATCCAAAAAGAATGCCAAATAAAAATGTGCTCAGAGCTACTTTTTTAAGCTCTCCATCAAAATCTGCTTCCTCTTTGTTTTTCATCACAAACAACATGTGCTTTAACAACGGAATAAAAGCAATTATAAATAAAAATTGAAATGGATTTTGATATTTAATTACAGAATATAGCAAGGCAAATACAAAAGAAGCTATGATTAATACATAGTGATATTTTTTTGCAAATTCAGCTCCAATTTTAACAACCAATGTGTTTTTACCAACTTTTTTATCGTTTACACGGTCACGCATATTATTCAAATTCAAGACTGCTGTGCTTAACAATCCTATAGAAAAAGCTGGAAGAAAAATAATGAAGTTGATACTTTTTGTAAACAAGAAATAAGAACCAACAACACTCAATAACCCGAAGAAAACAAATACAAAAATATCTCCTAAACCGCTATAACCATAAGCAGATTTACCAACTGTATATTTTATAGCTGCTGCAATTGAGGCTATTCCTAATCCAAAAAACAACAATGAATACCCAAAATCATCTTTTCCAAAAGCAACATAAATCAATGTTAATGCAACTAGCAGTGTTATTATTGTAGTACTAATCATTGCCATTTTCATTTGTTTTGGTGTAATTACACCAGAAGCAACTAATCTTTTCTCTCCTGTTCTATTATCATCAGTTCCTTTGATTCCGTCTCCGTAATCATTTGCAAAGTTTGATAACACTTGAAAACCAACCGTAGTTAAAATGGCTAACCAAAAGATTAAAGATTTATAAATTGGATTTCCTCCAATTGAAATGGTCGTATTAAAAATATTTTCAGAAATAGTAAAAGCACGGTCATTATTCCCTAAAAAACCTCCAACAATAATTCCTGATAACGACAATGGTAACGTACGTAAACGTGCTGCTTGTATATAACTTTTTACATCCATAATTCTGTACTCTTTTCTACTTTATAAACTGTATAATTATAAATTTGTGTTGCACGTTCTTTTTCAATACACGGAATTTTTATTTTTCCCGAAGCAGTTTGTAGTATAATATCTACTACATCTTTTCTTTGCTGAAAAAGAGTTTGTTTCATTTTAATATTTTGGACTTTAAAAAATGGCAAATAGATGATATGTGTTTCTATTCTTCCTTTACCAATTAACAAAACCTCATCATCAAAGCTATAAAAAGTCTTTTTGAATTTTAACCGGATTAACAATATTACTAAAGGAAAAAGTATCAGATTAAACCATAACCAATTTGCATTTTGCAAAACAACCATAAGTATTGAATTAAAAATTAGCAGTCCCAAAAAGCTTCTAAAATACATTCTAGATTTAAAATATGTATTTGAATTGTATTTCTCAGAATTTTCTACAGATTGAAAATCAAACAACAACTCTTTTATTTGAAGCACTTGATGATATTGACAACCAACAAGTCGAATCAGTTTATTTTTCTTTTCATTTACTTTACCACTAACGGCTTGTTTAAAGGTAACAAAAGATATTCCTAATTTCTTTTTAATAGGATTGGTAGAAACGGTTATGCTTTGTACTTTTTCTTTCTTTAAAATGATTGATTTTTTGGTAAGCAAGCCTTGATTAATTTCAAAAGACTCATTTTTAATAAAAACTGTCAGGTTAAAATGAAACAACAAAATTCTTACAAAAGAGCTTACTAGCGCAACTATAAACAACAAAACAAACAGTATCAGAAACACGATAATGCTTCCATACATCGCATTAGACTCTATATCTAAATACGAATCAAAATCTTCTTTTCTCCCTAAACCATCAAAAGCATCGCTAAGTTGTTGGTAGATACCAAACAGTAAAGCAATAAAAATCAGTAAACTTTGCAAGTGATTTTCTGTAAGACTGACTTTTAATAGTTCTTTAAAATTAATTATTAAAAACGGGTTCTTTTCTTCTTCAATAATAGATGATTCTGCGGTCATTGCCTTTACAGACATTTGTTCTTTTAAAGCTTGAGCCTTGTCAAACGGCAATGCTTTAATTGCTATTTCTGTGTCTTTAGAACCTGCGGTTTCAACGCTTACTTCATAGACATTAATTAGTTGTTGAATTATATTCTGCTTAAAGTTGATATTCTGAATTCTATCAAACGGAATAGAGGTGTTTGTTTTTTTCAGAATCCCTTGTTTTAAAACAAAATGGTTGTTTTCTATTTTAAATTGAAAATTCTTATAATCAAGGTAGGCTCTAACTAATAAGAAGAGTAAAAACACCCCAATTGCCATAAAAATATAGAACAGCTTCTGATTTGATAACTCTGAAAATTTTCTAAGAAAAAGAAATAATAAAATCCAACTAACCTTTAATGTTTTGTAAAGTAAACTTATATAAATTACCAGAATCCCTTTTGGCGACTGCTTAGAAAATTCAGTAAAATCAGAATTGTTATTCATTAATTTTCTCGCTAATGAATTCTTTTATTTTAAGTGCTTCAGTTTTCTTAATGCCTTTTATCACCAAATCATCACTACTATCCCCAGCTGTAAAAACACTTATTGATGCTAATTTAAATAATCTTGAAATTGGCGCTTCATCTAGCTCTACATGTTGCACTCTAGAAAAAGGAACTGTAGTTGTTTTTTTAATCAGCACACCACTTTTATAACTGATATCTTTTTCTCTAATTGAAAATTTCCTTCTTGAAAATCCAATCCAAATAAATAGGATTATCAATATAAAAACTAAAAATAACCCCAAATAAACATAAGATATAAAATCAGGCAAAACTTCTTGAAAGTTATAATTGACAACAAATAGTGCCACTATAACAACGAGTGTAATTAAACAAACTGAGCCTAAAAGCACTTTTAAATAATCCCTATGGATTTTTTTAAAAGTAAGAGATGTAATGTCTGGTAAATCAAGTATTTCAATATTCTTAAAACTCTCCAATGAAATTATTTTAGTTACAATTCGTTTGCTTGTGCTATCAATTCAGCAATATCTAATACCTGAACTTCTGTTTCTTTCTCTTTAAACTTAACGCCATCTGTCATCATTGTATTACAATAAGGACAACCTGTTGCAATAATTTCTGGCTTTGTTTCCAATGCGTCTTCAGTTCTTAAAACATTAATTTCTTTATCTCCCTTTTCTGCATCTTTAAACATTTGTGCGCCTCCAGCTCCACAACACAAGGCTGTAGTTTTGTTGCGCTTCATTTCTGTTAAGTTTACACCTAAACGCTTAATTAAATCTCTTGGAGATTCGTATTCGTCATTGGCTCTACCTAAATAACAAGGATCGTGATAGGTAACTTTTTTATCCTTTAAAATAGCATCGTTTATAGAAAGCCTTCCGTCTGTAATTAACTTCTTAATGTATTGTGTATGATGAAAAACCTCGTACCTACCTCCTAAACTTGAATACTCATTTTTTAAAGTATTAAACGAATGCGGATCACAAGTAACAATTGTTTTTACTTCATAGCCATTCAACACTTCAATATTCATCATTGCTTGCATTTGGAATAGAAACTCATTCCCTGCTCTTTTGGCCGCATCTCCTGTAGAACTCTCTTCTGTTCCCAATACTGCAAAATCAACGTTTGCTTGATGTAGTATCTTTACAAAAGCTCTTGTTATCTTTTTTGCTCTATCATCAAAACTTCCTGCTGCTCCAACCCAAAACAACACTTCTGGTTGTTTTCCTTGAGCCATCATATCTGCCATTGTAGGTACGTTCATATTTTTATTAATTTTGAATTATTAATTTTGAGTTTTGAGTACGTCACGAAATACTAAAAACTCAACATTTATAACTTAATTATTCTTCGTCTTTCCAGTTTAATCTATCTTGTTGATTGTATTGCCAAGGCGCTCCGTTATTCTCGATGTTTGTCATCATCATGTTTAACTCTTGTGGAGCTGCGCTTTCTTCCATTACTAAATATCTACGCATATCCATAATAATAGACAATGGATCTATATTTACAGGACATTCTTGCACACAAGCATTACAACTTGTACATGCCCACAGTTCTTCTGGAGAAATGTAATCGTTTAGTAATTGCTTTCCATCGTCTTTAAATTCGCCGTCATTTGCATCGATGTTTTTACCAACTTCTTCCATTCTATCACGAGTTTTCATCATAATAGCTCTTGGCGACAATTCTTTTCCTGTTAAACTTGCCGGACAAGAAGATGTACAACGTCCACATTCTGTACAAGTATAAGCATTCATTAACTGCACCCAATTTAAATCTGTTACATCACTAGCTCCAAATTTCTCTGGCACTTCTTCTTCAGCTCCTTCTGGTGGTGCCGCATAAGGATCTGCACTTGGATCCATCATTAATTGAACCTCTTTAGTTACCGATTCTAAATTATCGAATTGTCCTTTCGGATTTAAATTCGCATAAAAAGTATTTGGGAAGGCTAATAAAATATGTAAATGCTTTGAATAGTATAAATAATTTAAAAATGCTAAAATTCCGATGATATGAATCCACCAAGCAGATTGCTCAATAACATGTAGTGTTTCAACTGAAGTTCCGTTAAATAATGGTGCTACAAATTGACTAATTGAATTCCCAATTCCAGCTTCCTGAAAATGAACATCGGTTGCATTCATCAGAATAAATAACGACATCAACACCATTTCAAAATACAGAATGATATTTCCATCATTCTTTGGCCAAGCAGTCATTTCTTTGTTCCAAAAACGTTTTACTCTAATAACATTTCTACGAATCCAAAAAATAGTTACAGCTACAAAAACGATGGCTGCAAGAATTTCAAAAGTTGCAATTAAAAAACCATATACCCCATCACCTAAAAAAGGTTGAAATACACGATGTGTTCCAAATAATCCATCAATAATTATTTCTAAAACCTCGATATTGATAATAACAAATCCTAAATAAACAGCAACATGTAAAATTCCAGAAACTGGTCTACGAACCATTTTATATTGTCCTAAAGCAATTTTAGCCATATTTTTCCAACGGGCAGATTTATTATCAGACCTATCAACAGCTTTTCCTAGTTTTATATTACGAATCAGTTTTCGAATGTTTTTTACAAAAAATCCGATTCCAATGATAAGTATAATTGCAAAAATTATGTTTGGTAAGTATTGCATATTTATAGTTTTGAGTAGATTACTGCCTGTAACCTATTATTTTTTTATTGATGATTCCAGTTGTTTTCATCATCAGAGTTATTTGGTGACAATCCGATAACATCTCCTTTGGTAGAAACTCCTAATCCTAAAACTGTTCTATTGGCATAATTAAAATAGGCAGCAACTTGGTTTATTTCTAAAATTTCCCCGTCTGTTAATCCGGTGTTTCTTAGAGTTACAACATCTTCTTCTACAAGTTCAGTGGCTCTTAATGTCAGTTTTTCAGAATACTTTAATGCTTCATTGTATTTTGCTTCAGAAAAAGGTGCTTTTCCGTTTTGAAGATCTGTTTTTATTTGATTTGATTTTTCATCATTATCAATTAATTTTTTTAATCCTTCAAAATGATGATTGATACAGTAATCACATTTATTTAACAAACTCACATACACGCCAATGGTCTCTAAAAACCATTTCGGTAATGTATTGTTACTATTATGTAATACGTTCTTATATAAAGCCATATGACCAGTCATAGTATGCGGACGCAATCCATGAACCATCATTATATTATCTACATTATTACTAGGTCCAGTAACTTTGCTATACAATCTTTTTAATTTCCCTGTTGCTTCTTCGAATGAAATAATTTTAATCCAACTCATTACTTTTTATTAGTATTAGTTTCATTATTTTCATTCTTCTTCGCATCAAAGGGAACTGCTTTTTTACCAAATAATGAAAAGTGTACAAAACGCTTAGGATTCAATTTCATTTCTCTAATTAACTCTTCCATTTCTTTAGACATCTTGGCTAAGTTATTATACATGGTTTCGTCTTTAACAAATTTACCAAAAGACCCTTCTCCTCTTTGTACTCCAGCCATTAATTCATTTACATAATCTAAAGATTTTTGCGCTTTTTTTATTGTAAGTCCAATATTTGAGTTTACCAAGGTGTCTGATAACCTCATAAAATTCTCTGTGATGATTCTAGTATTATCAAATGTGTTTTTAATTCCTACTTTACTAGAATCTAACAATTCATTTACAGAACCTAAGGTTTTTCTAACATCACCAATTGTATACTCTAAACCTTTAATACTTCTACCTAAACTTAGTCTAGATTCTACTGACAATGTTTGATTTAACCCTAACAATAAAGAATCTGCACTAACAATTACGCTTTCTAATTTTGCTTGAATTGGATTTAATTTTTCTCCTACAGCAGAAAAAATATCAGATTCTACTTCTCCTTTTAAATAATCACCATCTAAAGCTAAATCTCCTTCATAAGAAGGAATGATCGCTAAAGACTTCCCTCCCATCAAGCTTTCGCTATAAATTTTTGCGATACTTTTTTCAGAAAACTCAATGTTATTTTCTATCAATAACTCAACAATCAATTTCCCTTTTTTATCAGCTGCATTATTAAACTCAATATTTACAACTTTCCCAACTTGCAATCCATTAATAGTTACTGTACTTGATTTTTTTAATCCTTGAATGTTATTATATTCAACAAAAAAGTGGCGTGAATTTTTTGCAAAAATATTTTCTCCTTTTAAGAAGTTAAATCCCCAGATAAAAAGTGCAATAACAGCTACTGCTACTAAACCTGTTTTTAATTCTCTAGACATACTTTCATTTTTAGGTAACAATATTACTAATTATTTTTGGAGAGAGCAGTTAATTTACTGTGATTTTAAGGCTTCTCTCACCGAAATTTTTTCTCCATTTTTAAATGCAGCAATAAAAGCTGATTTATATCCTTTCTTTTTTACTCTTTGTAATAAAGATTGAATGTTTTTATAAGCTGATGTTTTACCATAATAATATTTATAAAACTTCTGAACCTTGACCCTTTCTATATTTTTTAAGCCTTTGAAATTGTATGATTTAGTAGAGATTCTCTTTCTACTTGAAGCAACCTGAATTTTAAAATAAATATCAGTGGTCTTTTTTGTTTTCTTTGCTTTTTCTGGTAAAACAATCGGTATTTCGTCATTTACAATAGCTACAGTGTTAATTTTTAGCTGATTTATATATTCTGCAATAGAAGTCGCGATTTGCTTTGCCATTGCTTGCTGACCAGCTTTAGAGTTTAAATAACGTCCTTCTTTTTTATTTGTTAAAAAACCTAATTCTATTAAAATACTAGGCATAATTGTTTCTCTTAACACTTGAAAATTATCCATTTTCACGTGTCTATTATGACGCTTTAATTTTGTTACTAATCGATTTTGAATTGAACTAGCTAATTGTAAACTTTGGTCTAAATTTGCTTCTTGCAATAATGAAAGTGCAATTACAGATTCTGGTGAGTTAGGATCGTAATTATAGTTTTGCTTATAATCCTTTTCTAATAAGATTACACTGTTTTCTCTTTTAGCAATCGCTAAGTTTGTTTTATTTCCTCTCGCACCTAAGACAAAAGTTCCTAATCCATAGGCACTTGATGTATGTGAATCACAATGCAAAGAAACAAACACATCTGCTTTTATGTTGTTTGCAATACTACCACGTTTCCACAATTCTACAAATACATCCTTTTTTCGTGTATAAACTACGCTGATATCTTTATTCCTACTAAGAATCCTACCAACTTCTAATGTAGTTTTTAACGCAATATTCTTCTCTCTAAAACCGTTACCTATGTTTCCCGGATCATTGCCACCATGGCCTGCATCTAAAACAACAGTATATTGTTTTTTTTGAGCAAAACTGTGTTGCATCCCACTAAACAAAAACAAGCTAGATATCAAAAAAGTTAAAAACTTCATTTTATTGTTAAATTTAGTATGTTCTAATAAAAGCATCAATAATTTTTACTTAATTTTGGCTATTCTAATATGTCACTTCAACAATTGAAGTATATTTATACATTTATCACAAAAATAGCATTAAAAGCATTGCAATCAAACATTCATCATATTCTTTTGTTTAGCTTCCTTAGCCTTTTTTGCTTACAATATGGTTATGGTCAAGATATAAAACCAAAAACCAAACCAATCCCACTTATTAAAGGTAAAAATTCTACCGTAAAAAAAGACAGCTTACTGCTAAATAAAGTTATAGACACCATTAGAAAAGATACTATTATAAAGCCAAAAGGTGCTGTTGAGTCCAAAATTACTCACAATGCTATTGACTCAATTAACCAACATTTCAAAAAAAACCAGATTGAATTATTTAATGAAGCACATGTCACCTATGAAGATATTGATTTAAAAGCTGGTTATATATTAATTGATAATAAAAAGAATACGCTTTTTGCAAAAGGAATTATTGACAGTTTAGGTTACCAACAAAGACCTGTTTTTAAACAAGACGGACAAGAATCTGAGCAAGATTCTATCTTTTATAATTTCAAGACAAAGAAAACTATCATTTACGGAATCAAATCCAATCAAGCTGGAATGATTACCTATGCAGAAAAAATGAAAAAAGAGAATGACTCTGTAATCTTTTTAAGAAACATGAGATTCACTACTTCTGACAAAAAAAAACCTGATTATTATATCTTTGCTAGAAAGGCAAAAGTAGTCCCTGGAAAAAAAATTGTTTTGGGATTAAGCAACTTGGTGATAGCAGATGTACCAACTCCAATTGCAATTCCCTTTGCTTATTTTCCTATGACAGACAAAAGAGCTTCTGGTTTTATTATTCCAACTTGGGGGGAAGCTAGTGGTCAAGGCTATTTTTTACAAAATGGAGGGTATTATTTAGCGCTAAATGATTACCTAGATATTTCTTTAATGGGTGACGTTTACACTAATGGAAGTTGGGGATTAAGAGCTGAGTCTAGCTATGTTGTACGATACAAATACAATGGTAATTTTAGTTTTCGATTTGAAAATAATATTAAAAGTTTAAAAGGTTTTGATGACTATAGTAAGTCTACTAATTTTAATATCCGTTGGACACATAATCAAGATAGTAAATCAAATCCAAATGCACGCATTTCTGCTTCAGTAAACCTTGGTAGTAGTAAATATTTTAGAGAATCATTAAACGAAATAAATAGCTCCGATTTTTTAACGAATACTTTAAGTTCTTCTATTTCGTATTATAAAAAGTTTGTTGGCACTCCATTTAACTTAAATGCCACAGCTACACATTCTCAAAATACAAATACGCAAGAAATAACTATGACACTGCCTTCGGTACAACTAAATATGGATAGAATTTATCCATTTTCTGGTAAAGGAGGAATTAAGAAAAATGCATTGCAGAAAACAGGTTTAAGCTATAATATGAAAGGAGACTATAGAATTAAGACTGTTGATTCTCTTTTCTTTAAGCCAGAAATGTTTGAAACTGCAAAAGCAGGAGTTCAACATACGGCTTCTGCAAACACAAATATGAAGCTTTTTAAGTATTTTACATTGTCTCCAAGTGCCAATTTTAAAGAAGTTTGGAATTTTGATTATATTCAAAAACAGTACGATACTACTAGTGAAACTGCTATTGACCAAACAGTAAGAGGATTCAAAAGTTTTAGAGAATATAGCGCTGGAGTTTCAATAGGAACTAATATTTATGGGAATTTCTCTTTTAATAAAGGGAAGTTTAAGTTACGGCATACTATAAGACCTTCAATTTCTTACGGATACAGACCTGATTTCGCTAATAAATACAATCAGCAAGTACAACAGAGTAATGATCCAACAGATATGTTAACTTATTCTCCTTTTGAACAAGGTATTTACGGAAGCCCTGGAAGTGGCTTATCTAATTCTATCGGTATCTCTATAAACAATACACTTGAAGCAAAAGTTACATCTAAAGATTCTACGAATGTTGAAGACAAAAAAATAACCTTATTAAACAACTTAAACTTTAGCACCAACTATAATATTGCTGCTGATAGTTTACGTTGGAGTCCTGTTTCAGTTACTGCTGGTACACGATTATTTAAAGACAAACTATCATTAAATTTTGGAGCTACTTTAGACCCTTATCAAATTGATAGCAAAGGAATGAAAATTGATGAAATTAATGACAAAATTTTCAGATTAACAAGAGCAAACGTTTCTGCAAATTTCTCTCTTTCAAGTAAAGATTTTGAAAAGAAGAATCAAAAAAATTCAACCAGCTCTAATAGATCAAATCAAAATCAATTTGGCAATACAGAAGACAACAGTCAATCTAAAAAAAATAATAACACTAAAGAAACCAAACTTTATCAGTCAAAAATTCCTTGGACAATAAGTCTTACCTATGCTATTAACTACATAAATAACGGGGTTAACACCAGTGGAATTGGCTCAAATTCCTTAATGTTTAATGGGAATTTAGATTTAACTCCTAAATGGAAAATTCGTTACAGTTCTGGGTACGATTTTAAAAACAAAGGGTTTACATATACACGCCTAGGTTTCACTAGAGATTTAGATAGCTGGCGATTTAATTTTGATTGGTCTCCTTTTGGAGATAACAAATCATATTACTTTAGAATTGGAGTAAACTCAAGTATGTTAAACGACTTAAAATGGGATAAACGTAGTTTACCTGATCGATTATTATTTTAAACAAAACAACAATGAAAACAATTATTAAAACTACCAAAGCACCTGCTCCAATTGGACCTTATAACCAAGCAACATTAGTAGGGAATACATTATATACTTCCGGACAAATAGCTATCAACCCAGCAAGTGGAGAATTAGTTTTAGATGATATTACTACAGAAACCAAATTGGTAATGGAAAATTTAAAAGCTGTTTTAGAAGCTGCAGACATGACTTTTGAAAACATTGTAAAAACATCAATTTTTATTTCTGATATGCATAATTTTGGAGCAATTAATGCTGTATATGGAAGCTATTTCAATGAAGAAACTGCACCTGCAAGAGAAACGGTTGAGGTTGCCAACTTACCTAAGTTTGTAAATGTAGAAATTAGTGCGATAGCTATTAAATAGACATAAAAAAGCCGTTTTGATTTCTCAAAACGGCTTTTTTTTATATAATTACAATACTTACGCTAAGACAGCTTCTTTAAGTGCATCCTTTTTATTTAAGGTATCTGAATACTCAATTAGATCAATGATTTTGGTAGAATAACCCATTTCATTATCATACCAAGCAACAATTTTCACAAAGTTATCATTCAAAGCAACACCTGCGTTTGCATCAAAAATTGAAGTTCTAGAGTCCCCAACAAAATCTTGGGAAACCAATAATTCTTCCGTGTATCCTAAAACACCTTTCATTTCGTTCTCAGAAGCACTTTTCATCGCCTTTTTTATATCTTCATAAGTAGCAGACTTAGCTAACCTTACTGTTAAATCAACAACAGAAACATCCATTGTAGGAACTCTAAAAGCCATTCCTGTTAGTTTTCCATTCATTTCTGGAATTACTTTTCCAACTGCTTTTGCAGCTCCTGTAGAAGAAGGAATAATATTATGAATTGCAGCTCTACCTCCACGCCAATCTTTTAGAGATGGACTATCTACAGTTTTTTGAGTTGCTGTAGCCGCATGTACTGTCGTCATTAACCCTTCAACTATACCAAAATTATCATTCAACACTTTTACAATTGGTGCCAAACAGTTTGTTGTACAAGATGCGTTTGAAATAATTGTGTCATGTACAGAAAGTGTATCATTATTTACTCCCATAACAAACATTGGTGCATCTGGGGATGGAGCAGATATCACTACTTTTTTTGCACCGCCTTCAATATGTAAATGTGCTTTTTCTAAGGACGTAAAAATCCCAGTACATTCTAAAACATATTCAGCATCAACTTCATCCCATTTTAAATCTTGTGGATTACGCTCTGCAGAAATTCTGATTTCATTTCCATTAACAACTAATTTTCCGTTTTCAACCTCAACAGTTCCATTAAATGCTCCATGAACTGAATCGTATTTTAACATATATGCTAAATAATCTACTTCTAATAAGTCATTGATTGCTACAACTTGAACATTCTCTCTTTGCATTGCTACGCGAAAAGCCAATCTTCCTATTCTCCCAAATCCGTTAATTCCTACTTTAATCATTTTTCTATACTTTACTATTTCTTACTCTTATGTAGACATGATGTCTGACACTCTTAATAATTCTTTATTGATGCTGTTGTGTCCTTTTATTGCTTTTTCTAAGTTAGTTGTTGTTACTTCATTATTAATTAAGCCAACCATTATATCTGATTCCCCTTCTAGTAATAACTCTACTGCTTTCACACCTAATCTACTTGCTAAAACTCTATCAAAACAACTAGGAGAACCGCCACGTTGCATATGCCCTAAAACAGAAACTCTTACTTCATATTCAGGTAAATTTTCCTCGACATAATCTGCCAATTCAAAAACATTTCTACCCGTTCTATCTCCTTCGGCAACTACAACTATACTTGATGATTTCCCTTTACTTCTACTTCTTTTTAAAGATTCTAACAACCTATCTATCCCTAGGTTTTCTTCTGGTATTAAAATCTCTTCTGCTCCTGCACCAACGCCCGCATTTAAAGCAATAAAACCAGCATCTCTACCCATTACTTCAACAAAAAACAATCTATTGTGTGATGAAGCTGTATCTCTAATTTTATCGATTGCTTCTACAGCTGTATTTAATGCTGTATCATACCCTAAAGTATGAGAAGTTCCATAAATGTCATTATCTATTGTACCTGGAATACCAATAATTGGAAAGTTATATTCTTCATTAAAAACTACTCCTCCAGTAAAAGAACCGTCTCCACCTATAATAACAAGTGCATCTATATTTTCTTTTACTAAGTTCTGATGTGCTTTTTTTCTACCTTCTTCTGTTCTAAAATCATTAGATCTAGCAGACTTTAAGATAGTTCCTCCTTTATTGATTATGTTCTTTACTTTTCGTGCATCTAACGGTAAAAAATCTGCTTCAATTAATCCTTGATAACCTCTATAAACGCCAATACATTCTTTTTCATAAAAAGCACATGTTCTTACTACAGAGCGTATTGCCGCATTCATTCCTGGTGCATCTCCTCCAGAAGTCATTACCGCTATTTTCTTAATTTCTTTCATAAATCTTAGTGTAAAATTAGGCATTATATGAATACTCTGAAGAAAAAAGGACGAAAACGTTTTCGGAGTTCTCCCTTATTTAGCAAAGGAAACAGTGTTTTTAATTTTTCAATTCGCTCAATAAAAACGTATTGATTTCAGAATATTTTTGGATGATTTTTGCTACTAAAGTAAGCTGATTTATTGCTCTATCAAAATTATGTTTTTCATAATTTGTTTTATAATAGATATTATTATTTAAATAATCCGTCAGAAAACGTAGTCCCATTATAAATGGCATCATTTTTATACTAAGAGGTAAGAATTTGATTTCAACTTTTGTCAAATCTTTTATTTCGCCAAAAAAACCTTTTGAGTAACTCTTAAAATAATCGAGGTTAAAATCGATTTCTGACTCAACATTACAATCTTCATCTGTAGTATTACAAATAGTTCTTAGTGCATCTCCATAATCAAAATGTATAACACCTTGCATTACTGTATCTGTATCAATTAGACACAATGCTTCATTTGTTTTTGTATACAGTATATTTGAAATTTTGGTATCACTGTGTGTTAATTGCTGCGGAATTTTATTTGCGAAAATTGCAGCATCAATTTGCTGCATTTCTTTGATGTGTTCTTCTACAAATTTGATAAACTCTTGTGCAGATTCAATCTTACTCTCATCCGCAGTATTAATTGCATTTTTAAACTGATGATACCTGTTTGTTACTGAATGAAAATCTGGTAAAATTGTAGTAAGATTCTTGGTGTCAAAATCTTTAGTTAATTGTAAAAACTCTCCTGTAATCTTCCCTGCCTCAAATGCAATTTGAGAATTGGGTGTTTTTTCATAGGTAATAGAATCGTCAATAAAGATGGTAACATTCCAATAATTATCATCAGTATCTTTATAGAAAAAAGTGTTGTCTTTGGCTTTTACAAAGCACAATACTTTTCTTTGAATCTCTTGTAATGATAAGTGCTTGTATTTATGTTGCAAATGATTACTTACCAATACTTTGTTTTGGATCAACTCTAAAGCATCTGGAAATACAACCCCATTAATTTTCTGTAAAACATAATGAGGTTTTTGAGCTGTCTTAATTAGATACGTATCATTAATATGTCCAGAAATTAATTCTTCAACAGAACTAAATGTAGCATGGACTTGAAATTTATTAAAAACGCTCTCTAAATCATTGTGCATTACCAAAGTTTTGAAGGATAAAAAGATTGATCTATCAACTCTTTTACCTTTGCAACTACAATGTCTTTATCTTCTTTATAAGTTACCCCCATCCAACTTGCATCTGTACTTAACACCTCTACTTCTGCTTGGTTATTTTGTATCAAACTATCAACTACAAAAGGTAAAAAGAACTCTGTTTTTAATTCTTGAGAATTCTCTTCTAAGAACACATTAAATTCTGTTTCTAAATGATCTAAAAACAGTGGCGTGAATCCCCAGAAATTTAGAGACACTAACGTATCTTTCGAAATTGTAGCTTCAACTCCTTCTTCTGTTTTATATGCAATTTTATCTGCTTGCTTGGAAATTGAAGTTCTTTCAATAATTTGCTTTAATTTATTGTTTTCATCTACAAAAGTTTCCCCTCTAGAAACACTTCCATTATCTGATAATGTATTGTAAATTGGATAACCAACCATTGCAAAGTTTGTCGTTTTCTCATCTGCTTCTCTCAAGAAAGACATAATGGTTTCAAATGCATCCTGTCCATAAAAATCATCTGCATTAATAACGCAGAAATTTTCTTTTATAACGTCTTTAGCAACCAATAATGCGTGTCCAGTCCCCCAAGGTTTCTGACGAGCATTATCTTTAAACCTCCCAGGAACATTAGTTGTTTCTTGCACTACATATTCTACATCTACTATTCCTTTTAATTTTGCTCCAAAATCAGTTTTAACTTCTTCTAAAATATCTTTTCTTACAATGAATACAATTTTTGTAAATCCTGCTTTCACAGCATCAAATAGAGAAAAATCCATGATCGTTTCTCCGTTTTCTGAGACAGCATCTAATTGTTTAGTACCTCCATATCTACTTCCCATTCCTGCTGCTAATATTACTAGCGTATAATTTTTCATTCTTTATTTTTGATTTGTTTTGATTTGAACTTTATAAAACTATTTGTTTTTGCTGTTTTTACTGAGTCCTTTTTTATATTATTTTTTTTACCTTTTTTCTTCTTCAATCCAATTTTCTGAAGAAATTCAGAAAAATTGTTAAAGCCCACTTGATATGTTAATCCCACACCTTGTGTATATCCTTCTTCTTCAGCTGAATATTCAATTTCATTTTGACGATTAAAAATAACGCCTCTAAAATTCCCTTTTTCATTTAAAAGTATCTCTACTTTCACTTCTCCAACAACGCTCGATTGTGTTTTTGATCCAACCGGAACTCCAACTTTCCCATTCACAACAACTCGATCTGAAATACGTGTACCAACAGATACATTTACTTGATCATCATTAATTACATCATTGACATTACTTGGGTCTGCAATATCGTAATTTACATTAAATTGCACTTTATCATCTTCACTACTTATTAAATCTGAGAGTAAGCCTGCAAAAATGTCTGAACTGGTGCCAATAAGCGCATTAGAACTATTAAAAGTTGATTTATCTGGGTTTAAAAATGTATTAAACATCAGTAATGATAAAAACTGTTTTGTTCTTTCATCAATATTATTGTCATTCAACTTAAACTCTAATTCTGACGCGATGACATTGTCTACATTTGGAATTTGAATATCAAACTCTTGTGTTGAATTAAACAAACCTCCACTTATTTTGGTGATTAAATTGATAGGTATTTTTCTATTTGAATTGAAATTCTCTAACAAAATTGATGGGTTTGCCTGAGCCACGTACACTGCAGTAATATCTAAGGTTGCATCACTCGGGCTTCCGTCCCAAGAAATGGCCCCTCCTTTTTCTACTGTAAATGTTTTGTTTATTAATCCTCCGTATTTAAATTCATATTTTCCTTCATCAACATAAAAAACTCCATCCATCGTAAATTTACCACGGGTGTCAATTTTGATATCTAAATTTCCATTTCCTCTACCATTTAAAAAACTACCATTTGTTTTATCAATAACCATTTCAACAATAGCATCCTTTGTTACATCTAAATTGATATCTAACTTTAACCCTTTTAAAGCATTAAATTTCAATTCCTTTTTCTCAGTATCTTTTACAAGGTTTTCGTCTGATTTAAATCGTATTAACTTGTAACTATCTATTGTCTTAACATCACTTAAAGGAATAACAAATTTTGTGTTTGGGTTTGTCGTTGCATTTACATCTATATTTAAATTGTCTGTTTTTCCAGAAATTAATGCATTTCCTTTAATAAAGGCTGTACCATAATACAAGGACTCTTCTGATTCTTTAGTGTCTAACACGACCAAATTATCAGTTTCAATTGTAAAATCCATATCCCAAGATTTAAAATCTTTATGCTCAATTTCTCCACTTAAATCCCCTCTGGTTTTAAATTTTGTATCTAATAAATTTAATTTTTCAAAAATAAATCTTTGATCTTCTAACTTAATTTTCGTGATTCCATCAAAATCATAATCAATATTTAAATAAGGGAATTTCATTCCAGCATTTTTCAATTCTAATTCACCATTCATCACCGGGTTTCTTAAAGTTCCTGTTACTTTAATACTATCATTTACTGTTGATGCTTCCCCTCTAATTTTTGATAACACATCTTTTCCCAATGGGCTAAATGCATTTAATTGAAACTTATCAATAGCTACAGACAAACCAAGTGTTGGACTCGCATTCGTAAAATCAACAAATCCTTTCGCATAAATACTTTTAATCCCTGCATTTTCAAGGGTAAGATTCACATCATACTTTTCATAAGAATTTTTACCTTCAATTTTCAACCCTAAATCTCCTTGGTTAAAAGAGTTAATTTTGAAACCAGAAACAAATAAATTTCCTTTTGGATTATACAATCCTTCTTTTTGAATAAAATTCAGGTTTCCGTCTAAAACTCCATTTAGCAACAAACTATCTATTGGTGGTAAAAAACTAGATAATTTTACTTTTGTGAAATCAATTTTTAAGTTTTTATAAGTAGAATCTTTTAAACTCCCTTCGAACTTGATTTTTTGTTCGTTTGATTTTAAAGAAAAAGAACTAAAATCAAATTCCCTCTTCTTTAAGTCGAAGACTACTTTATTATCATTATTATTTGTAGGGTTAATTAACCAGGTATTTTCTTCAAAATTAAAGGTCGATTTCTCAACTCCTATTACTGATTTTTTATCTTCATTAAAGGTGTAGAAAAAGTCCATATTAAAGGTTTCGTCAGAATTGCTAACTCCTTTAAATTCTGACTTCACAAACAACGTATCATTTTTTGTCCTATTAATTAGATTTAATTTTGTTGCAGTAAAGTAACTCGTACTTATTTTAGCAATCTTTAAATGTGTATTGTAGGCTATATTTTTATTATTTATTACTAAGGCTAAAGTATCTACAGTGTTACCATAAAAAACGACTTTAGGTGATTTTAAATTTAATTTAAAAATATTTTTTTTAGTGTTTATCTCCCCTTTTAGGCTTGTATTATTATCAATAAAGATCTCTGGAAAAAACACATCTACAATTTGATTATATAAATTTATATCATATTTAATGTATTGATTTGGAGCCACTTTATAAGGAGTAAAGTTTGTATATACACTTCCTAAAGCATTCTGAATAATTGGTGCTAACTCGCTGATTTTAAAATCCCCTTGAATAAATCCTTGAGCAATATCATTCTCATCCGTATTCTGGTTAATATCTATTCTTTTAATGGAATCTTTAACGGTTGAAGAAACTATAAATTTTTTAAATTTATACGTTTGTTTCTGATTGGTATATTCAACATTTTTAAATGTAGTTACACCAATAACATCATCCAAAGTATTACCAACTATGTCAATTTCTAATTCTCCTTTAATCATAGAAATACTATCACTTAAAAATAGATTTGTCTTTACTAAATCTGCTTCAGTAATATTTGCAATAAAATTGAATTTATTTATTTTTGATGAAAAATCTGCTAATCCGTTAAACCTCATTTTAAAGTTTTCATCAGTCAAATTTAGGTTTCCATTAAACTTTCTGTTTTGAAACAGTCCATTTACATTTAAATTATGGTATGCATAATTATTAAATTCAAGTTCTTTTATGACACCAATAATTCCAGTATTTATATTCCCTATTTTAAACCCTGTTCCATTTACATCTCCGTTTAATGTTATTTTTCCAAAATTAGGATCATTTAAAAAACGTCCAATATTAAAACTTATCAATTCTACATTTCCTTTGTAGTTTGATCTGTCTATATCAGAAATATTGGTCAATTCTAAATCTGCTTTTGTAGTTCCTAATCTAGAATAAATTATAACATCAAGGTCTAGATTATCATTATTGATTTTTGTTTTACCAATCAATGTAAAATTCCCTAATCTTTTAAATTCTGGAGGCAGCTTTTTCCCTAACAGGTTTGGCAAAATACTTTTTAACTCTTTATAATTAGCGGTAATTTTTTTAAAGTCCCCATCAAAAGAAAACCCTTTTTCTGTACTTACTGCGTTTATTAACTTAATACGACCATCAATAACAATTCCTTTATCTGAAGCTATATCTAAGGTATCAACTTTAAAATTATTTAAAGTTCCTTCAAGTTTTCCGTTCAGCATTAGTACATCTTCCCCTCCAAACTCATCATACAATTTATTTAAATCTTGTAATGAGAGTCTACTATTTGTGAAATCTGCATGTATAGCAACTTTATCAATAAAGTCTTTCAAATCTTCTCGATCATACCTAAAAACAATATTAGCACTCAAGTTAGAGGTTTCCGTTTTTATAACGGTACTTAGAAACTCCATTTTCTTTTTAGTATAGCTAAAATCTGTTGTAAAACTTGTGATCTCAATTCCTCTATCATCAATAAAATACAACCCTCTAAGGTTTGCAGATACGTCTGGACCAAGAATTTTAAAATCGCTTAAACTCCCTCCTCCTTTTCTAACAGAAAAATTCTTAGGGTCGTCTTTGTTTAAGTTTTCAACCTTAAAATTTAAGTTATTAATATAAATATTAGAGCTATTTAATTGAAATGGTTCTGACAAAGAGTCTTTAGGTTTATCATTTTCAAAGCTATCAACAAAAATAGAGATATTGTCATCGGTTTCTCCTTTATAGGTTTTAAGATGAAAGTCTACTCCGTCTAAAGAAACACTCCCTAAATTAATTTTATTGTCAATGACTTTTTTTATATTCAGTACAGATGTGCTTAGATTTTTTATAAAAACTAAGGTGTCATTATGATGATCTCTAATTTCCACTCCTTTTAACTGAACAGATCCTAAAAAAGACAAATCAACTCTTTGTATTACAATGTCTGCATTATAGGTTTCTTTTAAGTCTTTGGTTAAAGATCTTGCCAAGCGAGTTTGTACTGCTGGAATTGATAGCGTAATGCTTATTAAAAACAAGAATAGCAGCAGATAGCCGAAAAATCTTAATAGTACTTTGCCTTTGTTTTTAATATTCAATTTTATTATCTAAATAGTGGAAAATTATTTAATTCCAATCAAAAATATTGCCATTTTTCACAAAGAAAGTTGAAATTTTGATAACTATTGATTTTGAATCAATATTTTTGCAGTAGCAATTTAAACTTTTTTAATCTTTTGAGCCAAAAATCAATTTATATTTTAGGAATAGAATCTTCTTGTGATGACACAAGTGCCTCTGTAATTCACAACGGAAAAGTGTTGAGTAATGTTGTAGCGAATCAAGAGATTCACGCAAAATATGGCGGAGTTGTTCCTGAATTAGCTTCAAGAGCGCATCAACAGAACATTGTTCCCGTTGTTCAGCAAGCTTTAGAGCAAGCAAATATTGACAAATCTCAATTAAATGCAATTGCTTTTACTCGTGGACCAGGTCTAATGGGCTCGTTATTAGTAGGAACATCTTTTGCCAAATCGCTAGCGCTAGGATTAAACATTCCGTTGATAGATGTAAACCATATGCAAGCACATATTTTAGCTCATTTTATTGAGGAAGAAGATGCTAAAAAACCTCCATTCCCTTTTGTTTGTTTGACTATTAGTGGTGGACATACACAAATCGTTAAGGTTTCTGATTATTTTGAGATGGAGATTCTTGGAGAAACAATTGATGATGCTGTTGGTGAAGCCTATGATAAATCGGCAAAGATTTTAGGATTACCATATCCAGGTGGGCCATTGATTGATAAATATGCGCAAGAAGGAAATCCGAAAGCTTTTAAATTTACAAAACCAAAAGTGGGCGATTTAGATTTTAGTTTTAGCGGATTAAAAACAGGTATTTTATACTTTATTCAAAAACAAGTAAAAGAAAACCCAAACTTCATTGAAGAAAACTTGGTAGACATCTGTGCTTCTATTCAATATACAATTGTAGAGATATTGATGGATAAATTGAAAAATGCTGTAAAACAAACTGACATTAAACACATAGCTATTGCTGGTGGAGTTTCTGCAAATTCAGAAATTAGAAAAAGATTGGCATTGGCAGAAAAACATTGGAATTGGACAACCTACGTTCCTAAGTTTGAATACACAACCGATAATGCAGCAATGATTGCCATTACTGGTTATTTGAAACACCTACAGAATAAGCATTCTGATATTGCTATTACAGCACAAGCACGATTAAAAGTTACAGAATAAGAATAAAAAAAGCGAGCTAATTTATGCTGAATTTATTTCTTTATTTGCTCGCTTTTTTAATTAATAATTTGTCTTTATAGTACAGCCAATTGCTCTAGAAGTTGTTTTTTCTGGGTTCTTACCCGATAGCAACGCATCAACTGCATCTTCTGCATATTTCTTTGTTACAGCAGCAGGTTTATGAGAGTTATTATCAATAGCTCCTATATATGCTACTTTTAAATTTTTATTCTCTTTTTTTAAGATAAATACATGTGGTGTTTTTGTTGCTCCATATTGTGGATACACTTTTTGTCCATCATCAAACAAATATGGAAACGTAAACCCTTTTTCACGTGCTCTCACTTTCATATCTTCAAAACTATCATTTGGAGAAGCAGATGGATCGTTGGGGTTGATTGCAATAACTGGATACCCTTTTTTCTTGTATTTTTTATCCAAGGCAATAATTCTGTCTTCATAAGCTACTGAATACGGACAGGTATTACAAGTGAAAATTACAATAAACCCTTTTGCATTTTTGTAATCTGACATCGAAATCATTTTACCATCAACATTTTTTAATTTAAAATCTATTGCTGTATCTCCAACATCATAACCAGATTCTACTGGCTTTAAAGTAAACGCTGTAATCAACGTAAATACACTAAGTACTAAAACTGTTTTAATTGCTTTCATCTGTTTCTATTTTAAAAGTTTTAGAAGTTCATTTTCCAATTCATCGTATTGAAACGACTTTTCAAAAAACCTTCTCTCTTCTTTATTATATATTAATGTAGCAGGAATTGCTCCTGACCAATTTTTACTAATTTTCGGAATCCATGTATCTTGATCTGGATCCACCATTAAAACCACCTTAGATTGTAGTTTTTTCTTTTGAATAAACGGAATTAATTTACTTTTTAACTGATCTGGAAAATCTAAGCTTACCAAAATAACCTCAACTCCTTTTCCTTTATAAACAGTATTCAATTTTTCAAAATAAGGCAACTCTTTTACACAAGGAGCACACCAAGTAGCCCAAAAATTTATTACATAGGTTTTCCCATCATTCTTAGTTAATAATGGCGCTAACTCTTTATAAGTGTAAACTGGTATTTTTTGTGTAGGTTCCGTTTTTCCTTGCTGTGTTTCTTGCAAAACAGACGCTTTCTTCGTTTCTGTTTTGCAAGAAACAAGCACAAAAAGCACACAAATAAAACCAAATAATTTCCTCATACCAGAACTAAATTAAAAAATAATCGGCTGACTTAAAAACAATTAACTAAAATTAACACCAAAAAAAAGCCTCAAATTAATTTGAGGCTTTTAAGATTTTTATTTATCCAAGAACTTCGGTTAAGACTTTAGCGAGCCTAATGCCTCCTTTTTGAAGTTGACTTCTTACCGTCTTAAAGTGATCATACATATAACGATATCTTAAATTTTCTTCACTTTTTGCAGAGCGATAAATTTTTTGAGCAATAACTTTAGATTCATTTACCCAATCAACTACAGTCCCTTTTTTTACTTCATTAATTTGAGACTTACTTAATTTATCAGTGTTTTTCGCAAGCTCTGTATAGGTCATATTAAAGCTATTTATCATTTCACTATCCCAAACCCTATGCATATTAGATCCATTGTAAAACCATTTCACTTTAAAATCATTTCCACCTCTATCAGAAGTTCTACCAACATGCATTGGCTGATGCAAATCTCCAATAAAATGAACTAACATTTTTAAATAAAATGCTTTGTCTTCTTTAGATGAATTCTTGTCTAACAATACTTGTTTGCACTTTTCAATTCCCGTAACCAAGTCGCCTTTTGGGTTCTTCTTTGAAGTTTGATACGTATCATCATCATTTAAATTTACATAATGCCAAGTATAAAAATCATTGTATTTCTTATCAGATTTTATATCGTCAGCAAATGTTGAAACCATTGCCAAAGTTTGCCCATTCAACAATTCTCTTATTTTTCGTTGTATTCTTTTTGATAAGTGTTTGGTTGCTATTTCTCCAACTACTCTATGACCAGTTGCTCCCCAAACGATATCAGTATCATTGTTTGCTGCAATCGCCGAATTAGAGATTAAAACAAAAGAAAGTATAAACAATATTTTAGATTTCATTTTTGTGTTTTTAAGTATTACTAGTTGGCTAATTTATAAAAATAAAGCTTTAAATATTTGGAAATATGAAAAAAAATAGCATATCTTTGTGATATCATTTTAATATCATAACAAAACACATAAATCATGAAAGAAGAAAAAATAATAAAACCTGCCAACGGATATTTAATGCTTTTCATAGCTCTAGCATTATTCATAGGGGGGATTCTAATCTCTATTAAATTTGAGAACCCTGTTTATCTTATGGCTACTCTTGCAGGTTTCATAAGCTTTTTTGGCTTTATTTTAGTAAACCCAAACACATCTAAAGTTGTATTACTTTTCGGGAAATACGTTGGGACAATAAAATCAAACGGTTTATTTTGGGCAAACCCATTATACAAAAAGAGAAAAATCTCTTTAAGAGCTAGTAATTTTGATAGCGAAAGACTAAAAGTGAATGACAAACTTGGTAACCCAATAATGATTAGTACTATTTTAGTTTGGAGAGTTACGAACACCTATAATGCCGCTTTTGATGTTGACAACTATGAGAACTTTGTGAGAGTTCAAACAGATGCTGCCGTTAGAAAGCTAGCAAGCATGTATCCATATGATAACTTTGCAGATGAAGGACATACAGAAGATATAACATTACGCTCTAGCGTTAATGAAGTTAGTGAAGCTTTAGAGAAAGAAATTGAAGAGCGTTTAGCTATAGCAGGAATTGAAGTTTTAGAAGCTAGAATCGGTTATTTAGCATACGCTCAAGAAATTGCTAGCGCAATGCTAAAGAGACAACAAGCTACAGCCATTGTTGCAGCTAGACATAAAATTGTTGAAGGTGCAGTAAGCATGGTAGAAATGGCTATAGAAGAACTTGGAAAAAAACAAATTGTTGATTTAGATGATGAACGTAAAGCTGCAATGGTAAGTAACTTAATGGTTATTTTATGTGGAGATAAAGAAGCGTCTCCTGTATTAAACACTGGAACTTTAAGTCATTAAAATGATACTTGTAGTTTCTAAATTAATTTTTATTTTTATAAGGATTATACATCTAATTATTATTTCAATTTTTAATTAAACAAGAGATATGCTAGGAATTCAACTAAAAAATAAAAAAGTGCTTTTAATTGTATTTGCAATTTGCATCGCTGCAATAAGTATTGGAGTTTTAATAATTGCAAACAACTAATCATGAAAAATAAAAGTGCTTTTATAGGAATGGTTTTTGGCGCAGGAATTGGCATTATATTTAATCCCACAGGTTTAGGATTACCAATGGGAGCTGGAGTTGGTCTTGTTTTAGGTATGATAATAAATCAACAACAAAAGAAATTAAAAAATAAAAAATGAATCAAAAACAAATATTATACTTATCAATTGGAGTATCTCTAGGGTCTGCAATGGGAGTTATTTACGGAGTTGTATTTGATAATATTGCAATCGGTATTTCTCTGGGATCTGGAGCAGGAACAGCAATAGGAACAGGGTTGGCCGTAATGAGTCAAGGAAAGGAAAAACCATGTAAAAAAGAATAAGATGAAAGAATATAAATTTTTAAAACAAAAAGCATCTTGGTCTAAAAGTCAAGATAAATTTGAAGACGAAATAAACACCTATGCTAAACAAGGTTGGAGAGTAATCAATATCTACGCAAATACAAGCGGAGTGGTTTATGCATTGTTAGAAAAAGATAAAAATAGATAACATGAAAGAGTACAAAGTAGTTAGCTGGAAATCTGGCTTATCTAAAAATAATGAACGCTTAGAAGACACATTAAATGAGCATGCTAGAGATGGCTGGAGTGTAAAACATATTGCTGAACAAACAGCTAGAGTAGTTTTTGAAAGAGACAAAAACAGATAATGAGAATATTTAAAGAAGAACAACGATTTACACAAACTTGGTTAATGGTAGTTTTAATAATCAGTATGATTACTCCAATTGCTTTAATGATTAAAGAATATTCTAATGGAGATTCTACCAACTCAATTAACGAAATACTTATAACATCATTGTTAATGGTTGCAGTGCTTACACTTATATTCTTCTTTAAATTAAAAACAAGAATTGATGAAATCGGAATTCATTATCAGTTTTTTCCATTTCACTTTTCTGCAAGAACAATTGCTTGGTCTGAATTAGTAGTTGCTAAATCAAGAAAGTATGCTGCCTTTACAGAATATGGTGGCTGGGGATTAAAAAGCAGCTTTCTTTCAAGAAAGAAAAAAGGTATAGCATATACCGTTTCTGGTGACACAGGAATTCAATTAGAATACAAAAACGGAAAAAAAATATTGATTGGCACTCAAAAACTAAATGACGTAAATGCTGTGTTAAAAACCTATGAACATAAAATAATGACAGATGAAGTTTAAATTTTTATACCTATTTCTTTTTGTTTGCTCAATTTCTATTGGACAAAACAACATAGTGTCTGAAGAAATTCTGATTAAGAATGATTCTATAGAATTACCTGGAACTTTAACCTTCTTCGAAGAAAATACTCCATTAATCATTTGGGTTCATGGATCAGGAAATATTGATAGAAACGGAAATCAAGGAGCCATTATCAAAGCAAATTATATAAAACAGTTTAGAGATTCAATCAACAAACAAGGAATTGCATTTTTTAGCTATGATAAAAGAACTTCAAACCCGAAAAACTTTAAATTCCTAAAAGGAATTCTTTATGAAGATTTAGTTAATGATGCCAAAAAAGTCATTTCTCATTTTAAAAACGATAACCGTTTTTCTGAAATTATACTTATTGGCCATAGTCAAGGTTCTTTAACAGCTCTATTGGCTTCAAAAAACACGGGTAAATATATTTCTATTGCCGGGCCTGGCATATCAATTGACAAAACCATCATTGAACAGATCACCAAACAAAGTGCAGAATTAGGCAGCACAACAATAGCCCATTTTAAAGAATTATTTGAAACAGGAACCATCAAAAAAGTACACCCTTTTTTAGTTTCAATTTTCGCAAAACAAAACTTACCATTCATTCTAAACTGGGCTAAATACAATCCAGCAGAAGAGATTAAAAAAATAACGATTCCTACATTAATTATCAATGGCACAAAAGACATACAAGTAAAAGTTGAAGATGCACAAGCCTTACACAAAGCCCTACCTTCTTCTGAACTTGTGATAATTGAGAATATGAATCACGTATTAAAACATCTAGAAAAAGACGCAGACAATATGAACTCATATTATTCTGCTGATTTTCCGTTATCAACGGAATTAATTACTACTATTGCAAACTTTATAAAGAATTAACTCATGGCAAAAAAGAAAGCATTTGCACTGCGCGTCAATGAAGACATGATTAAAGCCATTGAAAAATGGGCTTCAGATGAGTTTCGATCTACCAATGGTCAGATGGAATGGATGCTTATGCAGAGTCTTAAAGATGCCAAAAGAGAACCAAAAAAGAAAAGCGAAGAATAGAATCTTCGCTTTTCTTTTTGTTAACATATATTTAAGAGTTTTTTTTTATAGATATTTAGTACCTTCAAACGCTAAATTAACTAATCAAATTAATCATGAAAAAACTACTCTCACTACTTTTTCTACTTACTACATCTTTGATGATTTCTCAAGAATTCTCAATGGATATGGTAAAAAACATGAAACCAAGAAACATTGGTCCTGGAGGAATGAGTGGACGTGTAACATCTATAGATGTTGTACAATCAGACACAAACATAATGTATGCCGGAACTGCTTCTGGTGGATTATGGAAATCTACTTCTGCAGGTGTTAAATGGGCACCTATTTTTGACAAAGAACTAACTGCTTCAATTGGAGCTGTTGCCATTCAGCAATCAAACCCTAGTGTAATTTGGGTTGGAACTGGAGAAGGAAATCCGCGTAACAGTTTAAATGGCGGATTTGGAATCTACAAATCTCTAGACGCTGGAAAAACATGGAAAGCAATGGGATTAGAAAAAACACGTCATATTCATCGTGTAATTATAGACCCAACAAACCCAAATATTGTGTATGCTGCTGCTATTGGATCTCCTTGGGGAGAACATAAAGAACGTGGAGTATATAAAACAATGGATGGTGGTAAAACTTGGAAACAAATTTTATACAACAACGAAAAAACTGGAGCCGCTGATTTGGTAATGGATCCATCAAATCCAAATAAATTAATTGCTGCCATGTGGGAACACAAACGTGAACCTTGGTTTTTCACTTCTGGAGGAAAAGGGAGTGGAATGTATATTACACATGATGGTGGTGATACTTGGAAGAAAGTGACTTCTAAAGAAGGTTTACCAAAAGGAAACTTAGGAAGAATTGGAGTTGCAATTTCTAGAAGCAATCCAAATACAATTTACGCTTTAGTAGAAGCAAAAAAGAATGCCCTTTACAAAAGTATAGATGGTGGATTTAAATGGAGAAAGATAAATGACAAACCAGGAATTGGAAATCGTCCTTTCTATTATTCAGAAATCTATGTAGATCCACAAAATGAAAACAGATTGTATTCTGTGTACACCTACATAAATGTTTCAGAAGATGGAGGTAAAAACTTCCGTCAATTAATGCCTGCTTATGGTGTTAATAATGGTGTGCATCCAGATCATCACGCATGGTGGATTCACCCAGAAAATGGTTCATTTATGATTGATGGAAATGACGGTGGATTAAATATCACTCGAGATAAAGGAAAAACATGGCGTTTTGCAGGAAACATTCCTGTTGCACAATTTTACCATATTAATGTAGATAACGATTATCCATATAATGTATATGGAGGAATGCAAGACAATGGTTCTTGGAGCGGACCTGCTTATGTATGGAAAGCGCAAGGAATTAGAAATTCATATTGGCAAGAATTAGCCTTTGGTGATGGTTTTGATGTGGTTCCAGACTTAGATGATTCTCGTTACGGATACGCAATGAGTCAGCAAGGATCTGTTGTTAGATATGATCAAAAAACGGGTTATAATTATTCAATTAAGCCAACACATCCAGATGCAAAAGTAAAATTACGTTTCAATTGGAATAGTGCCATCGGACAAGATCCGTTTGATAAATCTACCATCTATTTTGGAAGTCAGTTTGTACATAAAAGCACAGATAAAGGAACCACTTGGGATGTGATCTCTCCAGATTTATCAACCAATGATCCTAAAAAACAAAAGCAAAGTGAAAGCGGTGGTTTAACAATGGATGCCACTGGCGCAGAGAACCACACTACAATTCTTGTTATAGAACCTTCTCCATTAGAAAAAGATATGTTGTGGGTTGGTACAGATGATGGGAATGTACAAGTAACTAAAAACGGAGGGCTAACTTGGACAAACGTAACAAAGAATTTAAAAGATTTACCTAAAGGAAGTTGGATCGCTCAGATAAAAGCATCAAACAAAAACAAAGGAGAAGCGTTATTGATTGCAAATGACTATCGTCGTTTTAATTATACACCTTATGCCTATAGAACTAAAAATTATGGTAGATCTTGGACTAGAATTGTAGATGCGACTGATGTGCAAAGTTATGCGTTGAGTATTGTAGAAGATATCGAAAATCCGAATTTATTATTCTTAGGAACAGATGATGGTTTATATATTTCTATAAATGCAGGAAAAGAATGGACAAAATGGACCAATGGTTTCCCAACTGTACCAGTAAAAGATTTAGTAATTCATCCAAGAGAGCACGATTTAGTAATCGGTACTTTTGGTAGAGCTGCTTGGGTCTTAGATGACATCAGGCCTTTAAGAGCAATGGCCAAAAGCAATATTACTTCTAAAAAATTAACCTTATTTGAACCACCAACTGCGTATCAAGCAATGAGAATTCAAGCTACAGGAAGTAGATTTGGAGCAGACGCGTTGTATCAAGGAGAAAACAGAAGAAGTGGAGCACCTATTACCTATTACATAAACAGGCCTGTTACAAAAAAACTAGTAGCAAAAAAGAAATCTAAAAAAGATGTAAAGAAAAAAGCTGCTGAAAAGAAAGCAATCAAATGGGATTCTATTAAGTTAGAAATCTATGATGGAACTCGATTAATAAGAACGCTAAAACAGAAAGCTCCAAAAGAAAATGGGATTCACACCATGCGTTGGTACTTAAGAGAAAAAGGAGTTGCTAGAGCCTCTAGAAGAATAAGCACTTCTAAAAGAGAACCAAGTGGTGGTAGCGTAAAACCTGGAACGTACAACTTAAAAATGAGTTTTGGGAATGTAGTTTCAGAGCAGAATATTAGTGTTGAATTTGATCCTCGTTTAACCTACTCTAAAACTGATCTTAATACACGTTACGAACTAAGCAAGCAATTAGAAGGCTATGGTAAAACAATAGCTGAAGTTGTAAAACAATTGGTTGAGAGTAAAAATACAGCCAACGCTTTTTCTAAAAAATTAGCAAAAGCTGATAAAAAGAAATACAAAGCAGACATCAAAGCATCGAAAGACATTGCAAAGAAAATTGAAGGCATCATTAGTATGTATCTTGGTACAATTGATAAAAGACAAGGAATTACTAGAAACCCTGAAGTAACCGTTACACAACGTTTCAGTTCTGCAAGAAGATATGTTAGTGCTCGTTTTGGGAAAATAACCAAAACAGAAACAGAGCAAATCAACAATTTTAAAGCTGCCTTAAAAACAGCTCTAAATATTTCGAATGATTTCTTTAATACCGATTGGAAAACATACAAAGCTGAAATTGAAAAAATTGAAATTTCACCTTTCAAAACAACCAAAAGTTTTTCTGTAAACTAAAACAAAAAACGAAGCCTAACCGCTTCGTTTTTTTTGTGCCATTAATTTTAATACTTTAGCTAAAATTCAAAACACACAAAATGACTGAACCTCTTTTTACTAATGACGCAATTGTATTTGGTGTCTTAATGCTTTCTTTAGGATTTGTATTTTATACAGAATCTAAAACTTCTGGTTTTTGGCCAAAATTTTACAAAATAGTACCCGGTTTATTTATGGCCTATTTTTTACCAGCCATTTTTACAACACTTGGCATTATTGCTCCAGAATGGGAAACTACTTCTAGCACCGGTGAAGTTGCAAAAGGCAGCTCAAATTTATATTATGTGTCTAGCCGGTTTTTATTACCCGCAGCATTGGTATTAATGACATTAAGCATAAACTTAAAAGCTGTTTTCAACCTTGGTTCTAAAGCATTAATTATGTTTTTCACAGGAACTGTAGGGATTATTATTGGAGGTCCCATTGCAATTCTACTGATCTCTATGGTTTCTCCAGAAACGGTTGGTGGCGCAGATTTTGATGCCGTTTGGAGAGGACTTTCTACATTAGCTGGTAGTTGGATTGGTGGCGGAGCAAATCAAACAGCAATGCTAGAAATATACCAATACAATCCTGCAAAATATGGAGCAATGGTATTTGTTGATATAGTAATTGCAAATATTTGGATGGCAATATTGTTAATTGGTATTGGTAAAAAAGACAAAATAAACAAATGGTTAAAAGCAGACACTTCTGCCATTGAAGAATTAAAAGAAAAAGTATCAACATTTACAGAAAAAATAAAAAGGACTCCTACACTAACTGATTTTATGATTATGCTTTCTATAGCATTTGTAACTGTTGGTATTGGTCATTTCTCAGCGGAATATTTGGCACCCTATTTTAGTAACCTTGTTGCAGGATTCGAATCAGAAACAACAAGAAATGTATTTACATTTTTAGGGTCTCAATTTTTCTGGCTGATAAGTATCTCTACACTAATAGCAATTATATTATCATATACAAAAGCTAAAAATTATGAAGGCGCTGGAGCATCTAAAATTGGAAGTGTTTTTATATATGTTTTAGTAGCAACTATTGGTATGAAAATGGACTTATTGATGATTTTTGATAATTTAGGATTAGTTGCTATTGGTGCCGTTTGGATGACAATCCATGCAGTACTATTAATTTTAGTTGCAAAATTAATAAAAGCGCCGTATTTCTTTTTAGCAGTTGGTAGCCAAGCCAATGTTGGTGGAGCTGCTTCTGCCCCTATTGTTGCACAAGCATTTCACCCATCATTAGCAACTGTTGGTGTTTTATTAGCTGTAGTTGGGTATGCAATTGGAACTATCGGAGCTATTGTCTGTACAATTTTACTAGAATTAGCATCAAAAGTTTAAGAGAATTATGCATATTTGCAAACGCAAAAAATATACATTCAAGATGAAAAAATTACTCGTTTTAGGTTTCGCAGTACTAATTACAGCATGTGCTTCTAAAAAAGAAGGAAACATGATTGTAAATGGACAGATTAAAGGATTGAAAAAAGGAACCTTGTATTTACAAAAAATAGAAAACGACACTGTTTTAAAAACAATAGACTCGGTTGCTATTTTAGGAAGTGATTTATTTACACTTACAGCAAATGTTGATGAACCAGAAATGTACTACTTAACATTTGATGGAAACACAACAAATAAATACATTACTTTTTTTGCTGAAAAAGGAACCATTACTATTAACGATGATGTTTCTAAATTTGGACTAAACCCAACAATTACAGGCTCTAAGAATCAAGATATCTTAAATGACTACAATAAAATAGCTAAACGTTTTAACGAACAGAATTTAGACATGATCGAGAAAAAATTCTTTGCTCAAAAAGCAAACAATAAAGATTCTGTTGCAATTCTTGACAAACAACATGAACGCTTGGTAAGAAGACGTTATATGGTAACAGTAAACTTTGCATTGAATAACAAAGACAACCATGTTGCTCCTTATTTAGCCTTAACAGAATTGGTAAATGCCAATATAAAGTGGTTAGACACTATCAATACTTCTTTAGCACCTAATGTTAAAAACTCATTATATGGTAAAAAGTTAAACAAATTTATTGCTGACATTAAAAAGGCAGACGCTAATAATTAAACACCTATATTACAAATTAAAAGCCGCTACACTTGTAGCGGCTTTTTTTTTGTGGATCCTGTTTACTATATTTATCTATAATTGAAAAAGATAACTATGACAAACCTGAAATAAAAACTCGCTACTTTCGGTTTATGAGTTGTAGTGAAAGTAATCATGGAAATTGGCAGGACACAAGCTTTATTGCCGCTACAAATAGTTTAGAAGTAATTGAACAATGTTTGAATGAATTATCTTTACCCTTAGACCAACTACGAAAATTTCCATTAGGAAACATATCCATTGGAAGCAATGGATACAATCGAAACGCTTCTCACCATTTTAATTGACATTTTATAGAAGACTCATAAGAAATGGTTGATTTAGGTGTAAAAATTTATGATGGTTGTATATATACAGATGTAGAATTGGGCAACTATGTCGAAATCCATGGTGCTTATGGAAGTTAGGGAAACGTAATTATTGAGGAAATAGACACACCAGAATAACAGCAAAACAATACATATAAGACAGCGTCAATTGTCCGTGAAATTTAAGGAAATACACATTCAAAAAAGAATACTACCTTTTTTATAAAAAAAACATAAGAATTCAATTCTGTATTAATCCGAAAAATCAATATTTCTTCATCCCTAATTCTCTCTTTTGTTCTTTCTATTTATAATTCTAAAATTAATAGATTGTAAACTTAAGACGTGTATAATTAATTGTTTACAGAATTCCCTATCCGAATTTCATGCGAATTAATTATCCTTCAACAACGCCGGAAAGTACATCCCACTTTTAACTACATTAATCATATTCAAATACGTTGGTGAAATTAAAATTTAGCACCATAAATTCAATAACTTAATGCAATAATATTTTAAATTTGCGGAAATTATATTATATAGATGA
>Ga0209395_1000641_pt1 | contig 50679 bp, 42 predicted proteins | sample GOMGulsemesocosm_3_FD_184635 | JGI IMG/M metagenome (GOLD analysis project Ga0209395, IMG submission 184635) | Methane-oxidizing microbial communities from mesocosms in the Gulf of Mexico - GOM9D Gulf of Mexico (SPAdes) (version 2) | ecosystem: Environmental > Aquatic > Marine > Cold seeps... | reverse complement strand
GTTACAACAGGGTATTCTGCATCAATAGTGATGTTTGTTTGCGGTAATGAATGAGTTTTTATATAGGCTTGCAGTGGTGCCCAGTCAGACTCTTCGGCCATGTATACATATAATTCTATACGTTTATTTAACTTGATATTCTTATCTTTAATTGCTTTCATGGCGTATAAAGCCGTAGATATAGGCCCTTTATCGTCTTCAGTGCCACGACCAATAAGTTTGCCAGGCTCTGAAGTTGTATCAAGCTCAAAAGGTGACTTTTGCCATTTTTTTGGGTTTACCGGCTGTATATCCCCATGAGTAATGACACCAAATCGTTCCTCACCTTCACCTAAACCGATAATAACAACGTAACCATCATCTTTAAAATCAAGTCCTAACGCTTGTGCTTGTTTTTTTAGTTCAGCTTTAAAAGCAATGTGTTCAGGGTTGTCGTTAGCTGATACACCATCAACAGCCACTGTATTGTATTTTACTAATTCGGCTAAACTAGCCACCATAGCTTGCTGATATGTACTGACCGCATACTGAGCTGTTTGCTCTGCAATGGTACTGACAGGGTTTTCTGTTGAAGATGCTGGAAGAGTGATGAAACCGAATAGGGCGAGTGAAGCTAGTTTTTTAAACACGGTCTTTCCTTTTATTTCTTTAGACAATTAATTATCTCTACTATAACGATTAAATCTCAGTGGAGACAGCTACAAAATTTCAGAAATAGTACCTATACAGTTACGTAACGGTAAAATATTATTTATTAACTTTGTTAGAGGCTAGATTATCAATTGGTTCCATATTTATTTTTTATTAGGAAGTTTATCGGTAAAAATGAATTAAGAAAGCAAAATGGAAATTACGGGGCCTAAAATAATAAACTACTCGCAATAGCTTATTGATTGGAATGGCGTGTTAAAAACCTAAACATCGGATAATCAATAATCTAAATTTCTGAGTGATTTAAACAGTAAGAATGATTAACCGAGTAAGTTTACCCGGTTAATATTTAATGCTAACTAACAACAATAATCACTTAACTCGGTAAGTTCCTGTCGTAACCGCTTTCGGTCTTTATAGGTTTCTATTTCACGCCACTTCCTTTTTTGTGAACGCTTTTCTTTCGAGCCATTAATTAACTCAAACGAGTTATTAAAAATATTATCATATTCATCAAAGCTAGTATGTTCCATGTGGATCCCTTAGTAAGCTTTATTAAGTTGACGTTGTGCACTTTACAAGCTGATTATGACTTTTTTCTTACAGTTAAATGACGATTGAATTACTTTTGCTGTCACCCTTATTAAGCAAAAAATTAAAGCTTCACTATACTTATTTTATATTGTTTTTTTATAGAGTTAGCTATGACAAAAAATAGTGAAACAGAGATAATATCTCAGGAAGATTTAGATAATTTATTACGAATTAATGAGTTTATTGAGCAACATGATGAAAATTCTTTAGTCAGTGAATTAAAGCGAGCGATACTAGACTCAGGTAAATTAGAGACAACTCAATGGGAAGCTTTACGAGACCATATTCGTGAAATAGAAGAACTTATTCCTCATATAGATTTGATTATTAAATTGAAAAAGGAGTCTAAGAAGAGTTAACAAAAGCCCATAACTAATTAATGTTGTTATGGGCTAATTTAATGAAATAGATAAATTGTAGTTTAGTTAATATCCATTACTCGGGACTGGGCATTAACGGATATTTAATTAAGCTGTTGGTTAACCCAATCAATTGTTAATTCTTCTAATAAGGCCATTGGCAAGCTGCCATTCTTTAACATTTGATCGTGAAAAGTGCGAATGTTGAACTTATCACCAAGCTTTTCTTCTGCCATCGCGCGTAATTGACGTATTTTTATTTCACCTATTTTGTAAGATAATGCTTGAGCTGGCCAGCTAATGTATCGGTCAATTTGCATGGTAACATCAGCCATACTTAATGCTGTATTTTCGGCCAAATAATCTATCGCTTGCTGTCGTGACCAACCTTTAGCATGCATGCCTGTATCAACGACTAAACGACATGCACGCCATGCTTCATAGGTTAGTCGTCCAAAGTCGCTATAAGGGTCTTGATAGAAGCCAATTTCTTTCCCTAATCGTTCAGAGTATAAGCCCCAGCCCTCGCCAAATGCTGCATGATAAAGTGTTTTACGAAACTCTGGCATATCAACTTCTTGAGCAATAGCACTTTGCATATGATGCCCAGGCTCTGCTTCGTGAAAGGTTAAGGCTTCTAATGTATATAAAGGCTGACTTTTTAAATCTTGGGTGTCTAAAAAGTAAGTACCAGATGTTGTACCACTACCGTCTGAAGCTACGTAATAAGCACCGCCATTAGGCGCTGACTTTATATCAAACGTTGAGCGTGGTAAAACAGTAAACCACTTAGGTAATTGAGCTGCCATTTTACGAGCAATGTAGCTGGCTTTTTCAATTAAGTCTCGCGGTTCATTAGTATAAAACTGCGGATCTGTTCGTAAAAACCTAATGAAGTCTTTAAAGTCTCCTTTAAAGTTAAGCTCTTTAATAATGACGTTCATTTCTTTACGAATTCTGGCAACTTCATTCAAACCTAAGGTATGAATTTCATCAGCTGACATTGACGTAGTGGTATAAAACTCAATAAGGTATTGGTAATAATCACTACCATTTTTCAATGGACTAATACCAACGTCTTGACGGCAATTAGTCATATATTTTTGAGTAAAAAAGTCATAAAACTTTTGATACTCAGGAATTACAGTTTTAGTAATTAATTGTGCTGCTTTTGTTTGATAATTAGTTTTGTCCGTTGCCGACATTCTGCTAGGCATAGATAATAAAGGTTGGTAAAAATTACTATCATTAACATTTTTTACGATATGTTTGCTGATACTTTTGTCGTAATTTTTAAAGCTTTCACAATAGTGGGTATGCCCCTGTGCAATCGCTTCAGTTAAGTTATCAATATGCTCTTTGTTATATCGAGGGAAGTCAGCAAGACTGATTAAATAGTTATCGTAATCTTTAGCTGTTAAAAAAGACATATTGGCCGGAGCACCAGCAAAATAACTATGAAATCCTGCGTAGATATTCATCGGATAGAATCGGTCTAACTGTTGGTAACTTTTTGCTTCTGTTTGACGCTCGTACTTAAATAATCGATAAGAAACTTGTTCTTTAGCGCTAAGCGTCGATAGCTCTATTTCATCTAATTTATTAAGCAAAGCTTGGTTGTAAGTTTCTCGTCTTTTTTCTGCTGATTTTGAGAATGAAGGAAGCTTACCGTTCATTCTAAATGCATCGGGATCTTTGCGGAAAAATATTTGCTCTTTATTGGCCATTTGCCAATGTTCATTCAAGAGCTGCTGAAATTGCTTAGATGATGTTCTTCCTTCATCGGCAATGGCAAAGAAGCCTGTTGTTGCCGTTATAGAAGCAATTAGTAGCAGAGCACTTTTAATTTTATTTCTTTTCATGTTTTATTATCTTTTGTTTGATATGGAAAGCAGGGGTAATATATCAAGTGCAGTATCGCTTACAAAGTAAATTTATATGTTTTCAATAATTGTTGTACTTTTATTCTTTACCAGTTTAATTTTTCTATGTTTAGAGTTAGTGGTGAATATGTGGTTTATAGCCAGTTACTTACTGCTAAGTTTAACCACTTTTATTTGTTTTGGTATTGATAAACGCAATGCGATACGAGGGCAGTGGAGAGTTTCAGAAAAAACATTGCACTTATGGTCTGTCATTGGTGGATGGCCCGGAGCATTGCTTGCTCAAAGAATGTTTCGTCATAAAACGAAAAAACGATCGTTTATTGTGATGTTATGGCTGGGGATTCTTACTAATCTTGCTGTATTTTCTTATTATATATCTTTAACAAAAATACTAAATTAATGTGGTCTTACTATATTTCTAGATAACTCATTTTGCTTTTGCGCAACCGCTACATTTGATAGATGATCGTAGGTTATCAAATGTAGCTGCTGTTATTGCTATTTAATCGCTAGCTGGGTTGAAACTCATCACTTCTTCACCAGCTGCTTGTTTATCGGCATGATAACTAGAACGAACTAATGGTCCGCAAGCTGCGTGGGCAAAGCCCATTTTAACCGCTTCAGCTTGGTACATGTCGAATACATCAGGGTGTACGTATCGTTCAACCGGTAAATGGTGCTTACTCGGTTGTAAGTATTGGCCAATAGTTAACATAGTAACGCCATGGCTACGCAAGTCACGCATCACTTGCAAAATCTCTTCATCGGTTTCACCTAGACCTACCATTAAGCCTGACTTTGTTGGTACGTTTGGATTTGCTTCACCAAACTTTTTCAATAAGTCTAATGACCATTGATAGTTAGCACCTGGGCGTGCTTTTGTGTACAAGCGCGGTGCTGTTTCTAAATTGTGGTTAAATACATGCGGAGGGCTTGCATTCAAAATTTCTAATGCGCGATCCATACGACCACGGAAATCTGGAACTAAAATCTCTACTTTAGTATGTGGAGCATGTGTTGCTATTTCACTAATACAGTCAGCGAACTGCTGTGCGCCGCCATCACGTAAATCATCACGGTCAACAGAAGTGATAACGACATATTTTAATTTCATGTCTTTTAAGGTTAGTGCTAATTTTTTTGCTTCATCTAATTTTGGTGCTAATGGACGACCATGACCAACATCACAGAAAGGGCAACGTCGAGTACAAATATCACCTAATATCATAAAGGTAGCCGTGCCGTGATTAAAACACTCGGATAAATTAGGGCAAGAAGCTTCTTCACACACCGAATGTAGATCATGTTTACGTAATGCCGATTTTATGTTGTCAATACGCTCAGAACTACGTGGAAGTTTAATACGCAACCACTTAGGTTTTCTTAACATGGTTTCGCGCTCTGATGGCACAATTTGAATTGGGATATGGGCTAGTTTATCGGCGTCACGCAATTTTGTGCCAGGGGCAACTCGGGTTGTTTTAGTCGTCATTCGTTTCGTCCCAACCAGTTTTATAACTGATGTTATTGGTATTTAATAATTGAGCCAGGTGTTTAACCAAAGTTTCACCTGCTAGAGCTGTATTTGTTAATTCGCTTATATCTGCTGTCTGCACCATTTCTAGACCTTGATAACCACAAGGGTTAATACGTAGAAATGGCGATAGGTCCATATTTACATTAAGTGCTAAGCCGTGAAACGAGCAACCTTTTCGTATGCGCAAACCAAGTGATGCGATTTTTTTCCCATCTACATAAACACCAGGAGCATCAGGTTTTGCATTGGCGGTAATATTAAAATCTGCTAATGCGGCAATTAAGCCATTTTCAATCAGGGTTACAAGATCTCGAACACCAATTTTTCTGCGGCGAAGGTTGATCATAAAATAGATTACTTGCTGGCCGGGGCCGTGATAAGTAACTTGACCGCCACGATCAACCTTTACTACTTCAATATCGCCCGGCATGAGCAAGTGCTCTTCTTTACCCGCTTGACCCTGAGTAAATACAGCAGGGTGTTCTACTAACCAAAGTTCATCTTGAGTTTCTTCGTTGCGATCATCAGTAAAGTTCTGCATTGCTTGCCATACATTGATGTAATTCATTGTGGCAAGTTGTCGAATGATTAACGAGTTTTTCAAGTTTTTTCTTCGCTTAATTTGATTAAAGAGATTATATCCAAATAATAGTAGGAATACACCGGATAAAAATTAAGGGTATTCTATAAATTCATTATAAAACGTAACGTACCACATCGATGGCGGTCAATTTTTTATAAATCGTTTCAATATGCTCTTTACTGGTTACTGTCACGGCAATAGAAAGAGAATGATAAGTTCCTTTGGAGCTTGCTTTAACTTTAGGAGAGTAATCACCGGGTGCGTGTTTTTGTAACTCATTGATGACTAAATCAGGTAATTCATCACAAGCAACCCCCATGACTTTAAAATTAAGTACGGTAGGAAATTCTAATAATTCATCAAACTTGGTATTCATCTTGTATCTCTAAAGTAAGCGGGCTAGGTAAATAGTCAATATTGAGGCATTTTATCATTAATCAAATAAAATGTGATCATTGTATTTAGTGCTTTTATTAAAGTTATGATCTTGAAAAGAAAAACCTCGGCTGAAGCCGAGTTTTTTAATGAGAATTTGCAAATCTTAATTAATTAGCAAATTGTAATTTTATATAATCAACTAAACGGCTAAACATACCGCCTTCATTTACTTCTTGTAAAGTTACTAATGGGTATTGAGCAATATCTTCACCGTCTAATCGTAAAAATAATTTACCAACGACTGTTCCTTTAGCCAAAGGAGCTTCAAGTTGTTGATCAAGTTCAAAGCTAGCCGCTAAATTTTTACGTTGCCCGCGAGGAATAGTAATCGGGGTATCGAGTAATATACCTAAATCGACTTCTTTTACATCACCCATCCATACACGGTTAGCAACAAATTTCTCGCCAGCTTTATAAGGAGTATATGTTTCAAAAAATCGGAAACCGTAGTTCAGTAGTTTTTTACTCTCTACTTTTCTTGCTCGCTCACTATCAGTGCCCATAACAACACTAACTAAACGCATGCCACCTTTAGTTGCTGAAGACACTAAACTATAACCTGCTTGAGAAGTATGGCCTGTCTTAAGTCCATCAACGTTCATGCTTTTGTCCCACAATAAATTATTGCGGTTATATTGTTTGATATTATTGTAAGAAAAAGACTTCTGACTATAAATTTTATATTCTTCAGGCACATCTCGAATAAGTGCAATCGCTAGTGTTGCCATGTCACGAGGGGTGGTTTTATGCTCTTGACTGTCTAGTCCATGACTGTTTTCAAAGTAACTACTACTCATGCCCAGTTGTTCAGCATGACCATTCATTAATTGTGCAAATGCATCTTCGCTACCAGCAATATGTTCTGCCATAGCAACACAGGCATCGTTTCCTGAAGCAACAATAATACCTTGGTTCAATAGTTTTACCGAAACTTCTGTACCGGCTTCAATAAACATTAATGATGAACCCGGAAAGTTCTTAGCCCAAGCTTCTTCACTGACCGTAACTAAATCTTCATTTTTAATATTGCCGCTTTCTAGTTCTTTACCAATAATGTAACTGGTCATCATTTTGGTTAAGCTTGCCGGTGCTAATAAAGTATCAGCATTACTCTCAGAAAGAACTTTTCCGGTAGTGAAATCAATAAGAATATGACCTTTTGCTTTCACTTCTGGCGGAGAGGGAATAATAGTTGCTGCTTGGGTAAAAGATGAAACGCTTAATGCAACAGCGCCAATAAAGCAAAGAAGTTTTTTTGAAGTTTTAGCCATTTTTACAGCTAATCGGTAAGTCATAATGTTCCTATGAGAATGAAAATAAAGGGAGATATTTTCAGAAGTATACCATTTTTATTGATGATTACTATCGTGCTTTTTCGGCAATTTGTTACGAGAAATTATTTACGACTGAATGCTTTCGGGTAACCTGATTTTTTTAAGTTAGCTAAGATAGTATTTAATTGTTTTGTATCGCTGATTGGGCCCATTTGAATGCGGTAAATATCATTGTTTTTAGGGATAATTGTGTTTATTTGATAGAGGCTTTGTAAAGCTTGCGCTGTTTTATTTGCGAGTGTTTCATTTTTAGTTGCAAAAACCTGAATGTATTTGCGTTGACTCGTCTTAACAATCGATGATGATTTTGGTTTGGGCGCTATGACTTGCTTAGGTACTGAGAAGTCTGTAATAGCGGTAATTGTTACATTAGCAACGCCAGTTTTCATCATTCCAAGCTTATAGGCGGCACTATAGGACAAGTCGATAATTCGATCTTGGTGAAAAGGGCCACGGTCATTCACTCTAACAATAACCGATTTATTATTTGCGTTATTTGTTACTTTTAAATATGTAGGCAGAGGTAGGTTTTTATGCGCTGCGCTCATGGCGTACATATTGTAAATCTCACCATTTGAAGTTAAATGGCCATGAAATTTTTCCCCATACCAAGAAGCGGTACCGGTTTGACTAAAGTTTTTAGCACTTTTTAATACAGAATAAGTTTTACCTAGCACTTGATACTGACTTTTATTTCCACCCCTGCTATGAGGTTCTGCTCGCGGAGTAATATCAACGAGCTCGCTTTTTGTCGGGATGCGTGTTGGTTTACTGTCATTTTTTTGTTGATAGCGTCCAGAGCTATTACTGCAAGCAGTTACAAAAAATAAAAGTAAAACAAATTTTAAGGTAAGTAATATTGTTTTTTGCACTTTAGAGTTCTTATTATTTTATTGGTGAATTTAAGCAATAAAGCGTTTATGTGTACTAATAGCCATTAGCATGCCAAAACCTGCCAGTAATGTCACCATAGATGTGCCACCATAACTCACTAAAGGAAGTGGAACCCCTACAACTGGTAATAAACCTGAAACCATACCTATATTCACAAAAACATAGACAAAAAAGGTAAGCGTGATACTTCCAGCTAAAAGTTTGGTGAAAGCGTGCTCTGCTTGCACTGCAATCCACAACCCGCGCATAACTATTAGTAAATAAACACTTAATAAAGCGACAACCCCGATAAAACCAAATTCTTCACTAAATACAGCAAAAATAAAGTCGGTATGGCGTTCAGGTAAAAACTCTAACTGGGATTGGGTTCCTTGCAACCAACCTTTACCGTTAAAACCTCCAGAGCCTATAGCTATTTTTGATTGGATTATTTGATACCCTGCGCCTAAAGGGTCTTGTTCAGGGTAGAGAAAAGTGGTGACCCTTTGTTTTTGATAAGCACCTAGCAAATAAAACCATAGTATTGGAGCAAAACCTAAACCTAAACCTATGCAAACCCAAATTAACTTCCAACTAAGCCCTGCAAGGAAAATAACGAAAATTCCTGAACTTGCTATTAATATTGATGTACCGAAATCGGGCTGTTTGAATATGAGAATCGTTGGTATAAATAATAAAATAAAAGCAATGACAATTGTGCTTAATTTTGCCGGTAAATTCTGTTGGCTAATATATCCAGCAATCATAATCGGCACAATAAGCTTCATAATTTCAGAGGGTTGGAATTTGACTACTCCTAAATCTAACCAGCGCTGTGCGCCTTTACCTACGTGGCCAAACAACAAAACAGCAACTAACAGTAACAAACCAAAAATAAAAACAGGCACGGCCAGTTTTTGATAAACAAGAGGAGGTATTTGGGCAACGGCAAACATTACTAATAAGGCAATGCCCAGACGGGTGATTTGTCGATAGACAATTGCCATTTCTTGTCCACCTGCACTATAAACAACAAATAAACCTAAAATCATTAGGGTTAAAATGCTCAACAATAGCGGTAAGTCAATATGAATTCTCTGCCAAAAACTACGTTGTTTTTGTTGATCATGCCCGATGTTGCGCACTAGTTAGATCCTACTTTTTTAGTTTTTCTGCCAATACCGTAAACGTTAGTATGTTGTGGGTGCTTGTTTTTGTCTGTACTGATTATTTCTCGGTCACCAAAGTATTGATCCATTACTTGGCGTGCAACAGGTCCTGCGTTGAAGCCGCCACCAAAATTTAAAACATTTTCTACTACAACCGCAACGACAATTTCCGGCTTTTCATACGGAGCAAAAGCAACGAACATTGCATTGTTCCTTTGTTTCTCTTTAATTGCTGTTGCATCATATTCTTCATCTTGTTTTTTTGATATCAGCTGGGCTGTTCCCGATTTTCCTGCCGCATCATAACGAGCGCCTTCAAAAGCCGGGTATTTCTTTTGTGCAGTATTATGCATAGCATCTAGCACTAAATCCCAATTGTTATTATCTTTTAAAACAATGGGGGGCTTGTCTTCAAATTTGACAGCTTCAGTGACCATTTCTGTGACAATATTGGCATTATTATTTACTACAGTGTCGTTGCTCTGAGCTAAATTTTCTTCATCTAAAGTGCTTTTATCAACAGGCCTTGTAGTAGAGCGTAAAAAGTGTGGTATTTTTTTCTGACCTTTATTGGCTAAAATGGAAATGGCCTGTGCTAATTGTAAAGGTGTTACTGTCCACAGTCCTTGCCCGATACCAACGTTAATTGTATCCCCTGTGTACCAAGCTTGATTGTATCGACTACGCTTGGTTTCTTTACCCGGCAAAATAGCACGTTTGTCTTCCCAAATATCGACACCAGTAAGGTCACCAAAACCAAATTGTTCCATCATATTGGTGATGTTATCGATATCCAACCTAACAGCTAAGTTATAGAAAAATACGTTACATGAATGCTCTATTGCTTCGTTTAAGTCAACCCATCCGTGGCCTTGCGGGTACCAATCTCGATATTTATGTTCACGGCCTTGTAGTTGAAACCAGCCAGGATCATAGTAACGTGAAGATTGATTGATTACTCCGGCTTCTAATCCTGTTAACCCGAGTAAAGGTTTTACGGTTGAAGCAGGTGGGTAACCTTGTACACTGCGGTTAAGTAAGGGGCGATTATTCTTTGGATCGAGTAATTTTTTATAGTTTTTTGAACTGATACCATGAACGAATAAGTTACCGTCGAAACTAGGATTTGAATACATAGCTAATATCTCACCACTGCGCGGGTCTATTGCTACTACTGCGCCACGCTTACCTGCTAAAGCACGTTTTGCGATCATTTGTAATTCAATATCAATACTGAGAGTTAAGTCTTGGCCTGAAATTGGCGGAGTGTAATCAAGTGTTCGGATCACTCGGCCTTGATTATTTATTTCTACTTCTTGATGGCCAATGGTGCCATGTAATAATGCTTCATAATACTTTTCGATACCAAGCTTGCCAATGTTACGGGTAGCTGCATAATCTTCTGCTAAGTTTTTCTCAGCTAATCTAATAGAGTCTTCTTGATTGATGCGTGCAACATAACCTAATGAATGTGTAGTTAAATCGCCAAATGGGTAATAACGCTTTAGACGGGCATCGATAAAAAAACCAGGAAAACGATGTTGGTTTACTGAAAATAGTGCAACTTGCTGAGCACTTAATCGAGAATGTAATTCTATTGGCTTAAAGCGACGATTTCTTTTTAGTGCAGTAAAGAGCTTTTGTTGTTTTTCTTCACTGATCTCGAGTAGCTCACTGACCTCAATAATATGATTTTTTAGATCCGTAGCCTGTTCGGCAATCACTTCTAACGAATAAATAGGTTTATTTTCAGCGAGTAAAACACCGTTACGATCATAAATAAGCCCTCTATTCGGGGCAACAGGTAATAGTTTGATGCGGTTTGAATTTGATCGAGTTTGGTATTTTTCGTAAGAGTTGATCTCTAAATCGTAAATATTACTCAGCAGTATTAATAACATTGCCATAATACCAATAAAGGCAATGAAGGTTCTACGGGCAAATAAGTTTGCTTCAGCCGAGTGATTTCGAATCGCTACGCGTTTATTCGAAGCCATGATTATTCTCGGTGATATGGGTGATTATTATTGATACTCCAAGCGCGATATAAGCTTTCAGCAACAACAATACGTACCATAGGGTGAGGGAGAGTCAGTGGCGATAAAGACCATTTTTGTTCAGAGGCTTTGATACACGAAGGTGCTAAACCTTCTGGGCCACCAATAAGTAAAGCTACATCACGACTGTCTAATTGCCAGCGTTCCAGTTGCTTGGCAAGTTGTGGTGTGGTCCACGGTTTGCCTTCAACTTCTAAGGTAACGATACGACTGCCTTTAGGAATTGCGTTTAACAATAACTCGCCTTCTTTTTCAAGAATACGAGCTATATCCGCATTTTTACCACGTTTACCCGGAGGTATTTCGACTAAATGGAATGACATGTCGCGAGGAAAACGACGACAATATTCGTTAAACCCCTGAGTAACCCATGCTGGCATTTTATTACCAACAGCATATAAGGTAAGCCGCATAATATTTAATCTGTTTTCACTATTCGGTTAGTTCCACAATTCTTCTAATTGGTAACGATCACGAATTTCATCGGTCATTATGTGAACGATCACATCGCCTAAATCAACTAATGCCCATTCGCCTATGTCATTTCCTTCAATGCCTAATGGTTCAATACCTTGAGCACGACATTCGATAGCAACAGATTGCGCAATAGATTTTACATGACGATTTGAATTACCAGAACATACAACCATGTAATCAGCAAAACCTGATTTTTTAGCGATGTCTAAAGTCGTAATATCACGACCTTTAATTTCTTCTATTTTTTCAATAACAAATGCTGTTAACGCTTCAACTTGCAAGGGAATTTCTCTTAGTATAAAAAGTAATGCGCTATAATATCATTATTTTTTCTGCGCGTAACTATGAAGTTATTTTTTGATAGAGTTTTTCTTGAATAATATATTGGTGTACAGCGTTAGTGATAGTATTTTCTTTTAGGTTACCATCATATAACTGTTGGCGTATTTCACTTGATGATATATCAAACAATTGATTTTTATGGAAAATGATACCGCCGGCATCTTGTTTAATTATGTCATGAAGATTGTTTATTTGGTGCTTATTTAATAATTCTTGAGTGGTGGTATTGAATTGGTTTAAACGATAGCCTGGGCGAATATTCACAACAAGGTGACACAGTGAGATGATCGTTTGCCACTGATGCCAACTAGTAAAATTAAGTAAAGAGTCCATTCCTATAATAAAAAATATTTTACTCTCGGGTTGTTCTTGTTTGATTTCTTGCAAGCTGTTGACTGTATAAGAAGACGTGTCGCGTTTTAATTCTCGACTATCAAAATGGAATAATGCTTGCTGCTGACAAACGATCTTTACCATTTCTTCACGTTGCAACGGGCTCGCTGTCGTTGACTCTTTATGAGGTGGAATATGCGCAGGTAAAAGTATTAGTTGGTCTACATTGAGCCATTTAGCGGTTTCTTTAGCGGTTTCTATATGACCAAGGTGAATAGGATCAAAAGTGCCTCCCATAATGGCGATAACTTCTTTATCGTTACACTTTTTCTTATGCGTACTCATAATCTAAACTAAAATTTTTGGTTGTTTGTCCGTGATAAAGGCTAATACAAACATCAGCCAATAAAATAAACGGGTTAAAGTCGCTACTGGTTTTACTCAGGAGATCTGTTTGCGCTAAACGGGCTTGGGCTTGATGAAGGTTGTTACGGCTTATGTTTTTGAGTGCATGCTGGTAAAGTGGCTTTTTCTTGTCCCAGATACGATACTTTTTATATATGTCGTTAATTGGCACGCCTTGTTCCAACTGCTCTACCATGCTGGATAATTGCGTGATTTCTTTATGAATAAACCATACAAGCTGTCCTATAGCTGCCCCTTCATGTTGTAGCTGGTCTAACATGCTAATGCATTTAGTGATGTTGCCACTGAGTAAAGTATCAATTACTTGAAAAGGATTGAACTTTGCTTGTTTGATTAATAGCTTTTCGGCATCTTCTGCTGTGATAAGGTTTGTGCCAAATAACAGAGAAAACTTTTGCAGTTCTTGTTCTAAAGCGGGCAAGTTTCCTTCGAATAATTCTATCATCAGTGGGATCACATCACTGTGAATATTCAATTGCTGTTGCTTAATTTGCTGGTTAAGCCATTGTTGAAGTTGGCGACCTTCAATATCATAAAGGGGAATAAAGCAACCTAATTGCTCTAAGGTCTTAAACCATTTCCTTTTTTGACCTGAAGCATCAACTTTAGGGCCATGAAAAATTAGCTGCACGTCTTGATGGAAATTTTCACTGAGCTTAAGTAATATTTTACTGCCGGCTTCAGCTATTTTCCCCGTCACTAGCTCTATTTCAATGATACGCTGAGCTGCAAATAAGCTCATCGCTTGATATTCTTCAACTAGGATGTTCCAGTCAAATTTATCATCGGCGCTATAGCGAACAGTTTCGCTAAACCCTTGTTGTTGGCAGTGTTGTTTTATGACAAATAAGCTATTATTTTTTTGCCAAGGTTCATCACCAAAAACTAACCAAACTGGCTTAAAGCCTTGTGATAATGTGTTAGTTAATTGGTTATGATAAATACGCATTATATTTTTATTGTCGATAAGTCGCGTAAAATTTTAATGGCAGCTTCTTTTCTCATTTCACTGAGCATCAAATCAAGTTCACGGCTCTTGGCAAGTGCGACGTTTGGATCATCTTGATAATCACGATTAAGTTCAAATTCATATGAACGTATGTCTTCAGCTGAAAATGCTAATTGATACCTCACGGTATACATTAACTCGTACTCTGCGACTTGTCCGTTGGGGAAAACAGACAAGGTACGACGATTCAAACTATCTTTTAAAATGCGTAATTGAGGAATATTTTTTTCTGGACTAGCTACTATAGTTATTTTATTTAAGCTCAAGTGTTGTTTAATTTGACGAGTAAGTTCGCCAAATTTATCAACAGAGCTTAAATGCAAGGTTTGTAACTGAGGTGACAATAAATAATCCCCCCGCAAATGAAAGCCACAACTTGATATAAACAAGGTTAAAAAAGCAAAAACGGCTATCGCTGAATGTGCTCTATATTTTGTGGTCAATCTAAGTTTGTAGCTCATTTTCATTATTTTGAAATTACCTTTATATGACTAGTTAGCAACAATGTTTAAAAGTTTGCCCGGTATATAGATAACTTTACGAATTGTTTTGTCATCAATAAAGCGGATTACTGTTTCGTCACTCAAGCCCAATGCTTCAACTTCTTCGTTGCTTGCCGATGCTGAAACAGTAATTTTAGCGCGTACTTTACCGTTTACTTGTACGATGATTAACTTCTCATCTTCGACTAAAGCACTTTCGTCTACTACTGGCCATGATGCTTCTTCAATTGAAGCGCCACCTAATGTCTTCCAAATTTCATGACACATGTGCGGAGTAATTGGAGCAAGCATAACGATTACAGCACGAATTGCTTCTTGCATTACTGCTCGGTCTTCAACACTTGCTAATTTCGCTTTTGATAAATGGTTCATTAGTTCCATAATTGAAGCGATTGCCGTATTAAAGGTATTTCTTCGGCCAATATCGTCACTTACTTTTGCTATCGTTTTATGTAACTCTCTGCGTAAGTTTTTCTGTGCTGCGTTCAACGTTAATTCACTTAACGCTGGAACGTCACCATGTTCTTTGATTTGTTCACTAAAATCAAAAGCGATTTTCCAAACACGTTTTAAGAAACGATGCGAACCTTCAACGCCCGAGTCAGACCACTCTAATGTTTGCTCCGGTGGTGAAGTAAACATAATAAATAAACGTACGGTATCTGCACCATACTTACCAATAACTTCTTGAGGGTCTATGCCATTATTTTTAGACTTAGACATTTTACTCATGCCAGCTGAAATGACTGGTTCGCCGTCAAGCTTACTAACTGCAGCAATAACATTGCCTTTATCGTCGCGTTCAACATCTACATCTGCTGGTGAAACCCAATCTTGTGCACCGTTTTCTGCTTCACGATAATATGTGTCAGCTAAAACCATGCCTTGACATAATAATTTTTTGAACGGTTCATCACAATTTACTAAACCGGCATCGCGTAATAACTTATGGAAAAAGCGCGCGTATAATAAATGTAAAATGGCATGTTCAATACCGCCTATGTATTGATCAACCGGTAACCAATAATTGGCCTTAGCAGGATCAAGCATTTGTGTATCGTCGTTAGGCGAACAGTAACGTGCGTAATACCAAGATGACTCCATAAATGTATCGAAAGTATCAGTTTCGCGGAAAGCTTCTTCACCGTTATGAGTGGTTTTTGCCCATTCTGGATTGTCTTTAATTGGCGAGGTAACGCCATTCATTATTACATCTTCAGGAAGTTCAACCGGAAGTTGGTCTGCAGGAACAGGAGCCGATTCACCGTTAGCTAAGTGAACCATTGGAATAGGCGTTCCCCAATAACGTTGGCGAGATACACCCCAGTCACGTAAACGGTAATTAACTTTAACACTACCTTTGTTTTCACTGATTAACTTTTCTGAAATTGCTTTAAACGCCGCTTCAAAATCTAAACCGTCAAATTCACCTGAATTAATCAATAATCCTTTTTCGGTGATAGCCGCTTGACTAAAATCGTCATCTTCTGTGCCAGCAATAACTTGAGTAATTTCTAGATCATATTTAGTAGCAAACTCAAAATCGCGTTGGTCATGTCCAGGTACAGACATCACAGCACCAGAGCCGTAATCCATTAATACAAAGTTTGCTGCCCAAACAGGAACCACTTTTCCTGTTAATGGATGAATTGCTTTTAGGCCTGTATCAACACCTTTTTTCTCCATCGTCGCCATGTCAGCTTCGGTAGATTTATTAGTTTTACATTCAGCAATAAAGTCACTTAATGCACTGTTGCTTTTTGCCGCTGCTAAAGCAAGAGGATGTTGCGCAGCAAGTGCTACATAAGTAACACCCATCAAGGTATCTGGACGTGTTGTATAAATATCAAAACTTTCGCTTGAACCTTCAACTTGGAAGGTCATTTCAACACCTTCGCTACGGCCAATCCAGTTACGTTGCATGGTTTTAACTTGTTCAGGCCATTCAGTTAATTGGTCTAAATCAGTTAATAGCTCTTCTGCGTAGTCAGTGATCTTAATAAACCACTGTGGAATTTCTTTTCGTTCAACGACCGCGCCTGAACGCCAGCCGCGCCCATCAATAACTTGTTCATTTGCTAAAACTGTTTGGTCAACAGGATCCCAGTTTACGGTAGCATTTTTCTTATAAACTAAACCTTTTTCATAAAGCTGAGTAAAGAACCACTGTTCCCATTTATAATAATCTTTTTTACATGTCGCTAATTCACGGCTCCAGTCGTAAGCAAAACCTAAAGACTTTAACTGGTTACGCATGTAATCAATGTTTTCATAAGTCCATTTTGCTGGAGCGGTATTATTTTTTATTGCTGCATTTTCAGCCGGTAAACCAAACGCATCCCAACCCATAGGTTGCATTACATTTTTACCTTGCAAGCGTTGGTAGCGAGAAATAACATCGCCTAAACTATAGTTACGCACATGGCCCATATGCAAACGACCACTAGGGTAAGGGAACATAGCGAGACAATAGAATTTTTCTTGGCCGGGCTTTTCTTCGGCTTTAAAGGTCTTGTTTTCAGTCCAAAATTGTTGAACTTGCGCTTCGATAGCTTGGGGATTATAAATGGATTCCATTAAAGATTTCTCAAACACTTTAGTAATGTGGTGTTCACTAGCTTGCCGATCGAAATTGACCGCGATCATGAACGCATATAAATAATGGCGATAGAATACCTTATATCTCTTAGTTTCGACAAGTTTATGTGATTAATTTTTTCTATAAATAAATGGCTAGCTATACTTTAATAAAAAGCATCTTAGGAGCGAGTAATGAAAACAGAAAACAGTGTTTTTCAAAAGCTTTATCAAGCCCTCTTAGTATGGGCAGAAGATATTAACCAACACGAAATTACCGAAATAATTGAAAAAGTAGAGCAAAGTAAATTATACCTGCAAGCAGCAGAGCAGTTACCTGAAGAAAAAGTAAAACAATTTGTCGATAATTTACGCTTCGATTTAACAGAGTTTATTAAGCAAAATCGTACTCAGGTTAAGCATTCTTTATATTTGGGGTTGTTAAATGAATCTTTCTGGAAAAACATGCAGTCAATAACTGACAAATCACAAGTTGAATGGTCAGAGCTTGATGATGACATTAAGCATCGCGGAGAATATAACAGTGGTGACTTTATTGGTTTCGGTTTTTTAGAATGTAAACATTGTCATGAGAAAATTACTTATAGCCATGCTTCGGATGTGGCTGATTGTTTTGCTTGCGGAGGAACTGCCTTTACGCGGTTGCCTTTTTCTCCTTAATTCTTACACTTAAGGTCTGACTTACATTTACTAATTATCATAAATGAGAGTACACTGACTTTATCCAAGTTATTTTTTATACTCCGCTTGTTTTTTGAGCGTTATCAGTGAGATATTGCATGCCATCAAAGGTTACACCTACTTCATCAGCAACTCGTCTAGCCGTTAAACAATTAACTGCTCAATTGTCTGCAGAACAATTTTCTTACTCAGAAGTTACGCCTAATGTAGAGCAGAATTTTATTGGACACTCCCGTGCTAAAGAAGCACTTGAGTTTGGTTTGTCGATGCAGGCTCCTGGTTTTAATATTTTTGCTATGGGAGAGCATGGCACCGGCAGACAAACATTAATTAAACAAATGTTATCCGCCACTGCCAGCAAGGAAAAAACACCTTACGAATGGTGCTATATCAATAATTTTGATGATGTTCACGCCCCGCATAAACTTTACGTAAGCCCTGGCGACGGTAAACAATTACTTACTCGCATTAATACCTTTATTGATGAATTATTAGACTTGTTTCCTGAGATTTTTGATAATCCAGGTTATCAACGTCAAAAAGGTGCGATAGACCGAGAGTTTAATAAAAAATACGACCAAGCGATTGCTGAAGTAGAAGAGTGTGCTTTAAAGAATGACGTATTATTATATGAAGAGAACGGTGAAATAGGATTTTCTCCCTTAGTTGATGGTAAACCTTTAAACGATAAAGAATTTTCTAGCTTAGATGAGGGTAAGCGTAGCGATTTTTATTTGTTATTAGAAAAGTTAGAAAACCTTCTTTCTGAGCGACTAATAGAGTTACCCCAATGGAAACGAATTTCTTCTGACAAATTACGAAAACTAAAAAATGAAACAGCTGAACAAGCTATTCGGCCATTTTTAAAAGAACTAGAGCATGAGTTTGCCAGTAACATAGGTGTTTTAAAGTTTTTGTCAAAAGTAAAAATGCATGTAGTTGATACTGTTTTAGAAATACTGGTCGATGAAAGCGTTGAAAACCGAAACGATAAAGATGCGCGTAAATTAATGGTTGAACAGTTTTTACCTAATTTACTCGTTTCACAAGACACTAATGCAGGTGCACCGGTTATTTATGAACAAAACCCGACTTTTCAAAATCTGTTTGGTCATGTCGATTTCGCAAGTTTCCAGGGGAGCACGTATACCAGTTACCGCTTGATAAGAGCAGGTGCTTTGCATAAAGCGAACGGTGGTTATCTTATTTTAGATGCAGATAAGCTGCTGAATCAACCGCTTGTATGGGCTCGTTTGAAATTAGCGCTTAAATCACAAGAAATAACGATAGAAAACCCTTATTCAGAATATAGTCAGCCCGGTTCATTTAGTTTGCAACCAGAAAAAATCCCGCTGAAAGTTAAAGTTATTTTACTTGGCGATCCTGAAATTTATTACATGTTGCAAGATTATGATCAGGAATTTACCGAGCTATTTCGTGTCTTGGCTGATTTTGATCATTACTTAGAAAACAATGAAGAAAATTTAAATGATTATGCTCATTTAATTCGTCAACGTGCTTTCAAATATAAATACCCACAGGTAAGTAACGAAGCCGTGCTTGAACTCGTACGATATGCTCTAAGACGGGCTGAGCACCAACAAAAAATATCAGCCAACATCGTACAAGTGAATGACTTACTCGATGAAGCTTATTATCTATGGAATAAAGGTGGTGCTGAAGGAGAGCTAACGGCCAACCATGTAACCTTAGCACTTGCCGCAAAGCAACGACGAACAGGACGAATGAGTGAAGCGTGGTTAGGTGAAATAAAAGAAAAACAAGTACTTATTGATATTGAAGGACAGGAAGTTGGCAAAGTAAATGGTTTAACTGTATTAGAAATTGGTGATAGTGTTTTTGGCACGCCAGCGCGTATTACCGCTACAGTTTATGCGGGCAGTGAAGGAGTTACTGATATTGAACGAGAAGTCGATTTAGGTAAATCTATTCACTCTAAGGGCGTTTTACTGCTAACCGGTTATTTAGGCCATAAATACGGACAAGGCTTTCCGGTATCTATTTCTGCAAACTTAGCCATTGAACAGTCATATGGACATATTGATGGTGACAGTGCGTCGATGGCAGAGCTTTGTGCGCTTATTTCTGCAATATCTTTATTACCTATTGATCAAGGGCTAGCAATCACAGGCTCTATTAATCAACACGGTGGCGTACAATCTATTGGTGGTGTTAACGAGAAAATTGAAGGATTTTATCGCTTATGTAAAGACGAGGGGTTAACAGGTAAGCAAGGGGTAATAATTCCTCGAACCAATGTCAATAACTTGATGTTAGCTGATGAAGTGATTGAAGCTGTTAAAAATGAGCAGTTTTCGATTTATGCCGTTGATGATATAGATCAAGCCCTAGAATTGTTAATGAATGAATCTGCTGGAAAAATTAGCAAAACAGGCCGTTATCCTCGTAAATCTATCCATGCTCTAGTCTTGAATAAACTTTCACTTTTTTCTGATTTATTAAACGGCGCTGACGAGTAGTCAGCGCAAGGTTTATCACTCATTCCCCCTTTATAAATGTCTGAAAGAATAGTTATTTATCATTTTTAAATTGAATAAATATTGTGCAGATTTTTAAATCTTTTCTATACTCATCTTAAGTTACTTAAATAAGGCTTTTACCGTTTATATAAGGGTAATTGCCTTAAGTAAGATAATAAGGGCAGTTAACGTCCAAGCTATTTATGTTTATTAAACTTTTCGTTATAGCTTTAGAATAAAAATAACATTCTTCGATAAGTATGCTGTCTATCGATAAAGTTTTCTTCACAAAATTGGAAGAGAGCTTATTAGGGGAGAGCGTGTGAATTTATCCAAGCAGATCGCTGAAATATGGCCGATAGCGGCATATTTTCTTATTCTTATTGTCATGCTCATTGCCATGATGTTGTTATCTCATATTCTTGGACCTAAAACTCGCAGTCGAGCAAAAAATACGCCATATGAATCTGGTGTTATTGCTACAAAATCTTCGACTTTCGATAGCAATAACCATACTCGATTTACTAACCACTTCTTTTTATACGCCATTTTTTTCGTTATTTTCGACTTAGAAACAATCTATTTATTTGCTTGGGTAATCGCCTTTGATGAGGTTGGTTGGGCGGGCTTTATCGAAGCAAGCATTTTTATCGGTGTGTTATTAGCCGCGCTGATTTATATCATTCGTATTGGTGCTTTAGAGCTTAAGCATCGTCATTTACCTTTTCGTCATCAGCACTCAGCTGAAAGTGTAAGGAAAGATTAATTATGGAGTGGTCTTTAACGAAAGCGAAGCTTGATGACGCTATGTCAAAAGCGAAAGGTATTTCAGAAGAAGAATTAAAACGTAGTGTATTTATGGCAAAGCTTGATGACATGGTCAATTGGGGGCGAAAAAACTCTATCTGGCCATTTAATTTTGGCTTAAGTTGTTGTTATGTCGAGATGGCGACTAGCTTTACATCGCGGCACGATATTGCCCGCTTTGGTGCCGAAGTCATTCGAGCAACACCTCGTCAAGCTGATTTAATGGTTATTTCTGGCACGTGTTTTCGAAAAATGGCGCCAGTTATTCAGCATTTATATGACCAATTATTAGAACCTCGCTGGATTATTTCTATGGGGTCATGTGCTAATTCTGGCGGAATGTATGACATTTATAGTGTTGTTCAGGGAGTAGACAAGTTTATTCCCGTTGATGTTTATGTTCCTGGATGTCCGCCAAGACCTGAAGCTTTACTTGAAGCTTTATTACTTTTGCAAAATAGCATTGAACATCAACCTAGGCCTTTAAGTTGGACGGTAGGAGAGCAGAATGTTAGCCAAATTGCTAAACCTTCATTACGTGATATTAAGCAGCAAGAGCGCATTGACGTTACTCGTTTAGATCCCCCTGACAGGTGTTAGTAAAACAAGTAACGAAAATAAAATCAATAATAAAGCAGGACGTTTGATTCATGGCTGAGTTTAATATAAAAGCAAGTAAAGATTGGCATCCAGGTTCATCAGAAAATAGTTTTGGTGCTCCTGAGCATCATACCAAGTTCACTGATGAATTAAGGCTCGAAATATTTGCTCAAGCTCCTGAACTAGAGCTAAAAGCAGTAACTGCTATTGAAAATATTGTTGATGGTATTTGTAGTTTTTGGGTTGAAAAGAGTCAACTGACTAAATTAATGAATGTGCTAAAAAATGAGCTAGTTCAGCCTTTCGATATGTGTTTTGACGTAGCGGGGGTTGATGAAACAACTCGCGAATATCGAGCACCACATCTGCAAGACTTTACCGTTAGTTATCATTTACGATCTTACCAGAGAAACCAAGATATTCGCATTAAAGTTGCTTTGCCTGCATGTGATAAGTCATTAGAAAGCGTTTGTCACATTTGGCAAAATGCCAATTGGTACGAAAGAGAAATATGGGACATGTTTGGCATTACTTTTAATGGCCATCCAAATTTACGACGCATATTGATGCCAGATACTTGGCAGGGGCATCCATTATTAAAAACACACCCAGCTCGCGCTACAGAAATGGATCCTTTCACTTTAACAGCATATCAACAAGATAAAGAGCAAGCTGCCTTACAATTCGACCCTGAAGCTTGGGGAATGAAGCGCCAAGATGAAGATAATGACTTTATGTTTTTGAATCTTGGTCCTAATCATCCAAGTGTGCATGGCGCTTTTCGTATAGTTTTGCAAATGGACGGTGAAGAAATAGTCGATTGTGTACCTGATATTGGTTACCACCATCGCGGTGCAGAAAAAATGGGCGAGCGGCAATCTTGGCATAGTTATATTCCCTACACCGACCGAATTGATTATTTGGGTGGGGTAATGAATAACTTTCCCTATGTCATGGCGGTAGAGAAACTCGCAGGCATTAAAGTACCGGATCGCGCGAAAGTCATCCGTATTATGACTTCAGAAATGTTTAGAATCTTAAGTCACTTACTTTTCTATGGCACCTTTGCTCAAGATATCGGCGCGTTATCCCCCATCTTTTATATGTTTATCGACCGTGAAAAATTATTTGGCATTATTGAAGCATTTACTGGCGCAAGAATGCATCCAAGCTGGTTTCGTATTGGTGGCATTGCCCAAGACTTACCAAAAGGGTGGGATGTAATGGTTCGCGATTATGTGAATTACTTACCAAAGCGTTTAGATGAATATGAAAAAATGGTGATGCAAAATTCTATTTTGAAACGACGTACGGTTGATGTTGGCGCTTACTCAAGCCAAGAAGCTATTGACTGGGGCATAACAGGGCCGGGGCTACGGGCAACAGGTTATTCATGGGATCTTCGTAAGCAACGACCTTACAGTGGTTACGACCAATTTGATTTTGAAGTTCCTCTTGGCCACAAGGGCGATTGTTATGATCGTTGCCGGGTGCGTGTTGAAGAAATGCGACAAAGTATTCGTATTATCGAACAATGCTTAAATAATATGCCTGAAGGCCCGTATAAAGCAGAACATCCTCAAACAACACCTCCTGATAAGAGCAAAACAATGCAAGACATTGATAGCTTAATCCCACATTTTGTCAACGTTTCGTGGGGACCGGTAATTCCCGCAGGGGAAGTCTCGATGTGCGTTGAAGCCACTAAAGGGATCATGGGGTATCACTTGATTAGTGACGGTAGCACCATGAGTTATCGTACCCGGATTCGTACGCCAAGTTTCGCACATTTACAAATGTTGCCATTGATTAGTAAAGGACAAATGGTCGCAGATTTAATCGCAACATTAGGCAGTGTTGATTATGTCATGGCTGATGTAGACAGATAGGAATTAAATATGAAAAGTGATGTTATTTCTATGGAGAAAATATTGACGGTTACAATCGATTATCGACGATACCTATCAACGAGTGAAATAGCTGCTATAGAGCATGAAGTCAGTATTATGGAAACGCGAGAAGCAGCAGGTATTGAAGCGCTAAAAATAATTCAAGAACATCGCGGTTGGGTAAGCGACGACAGTTTATTTGCTATTGCTGATTTATTGAATATGCCAGAAGCCGAGCTTGAAGGTGTAGCCACATTTTATAATTTAATTTATCGCCAAGCTGTAGGTCAGTTTGTCATACATCTGTGCGATAGCGTGGCATGTCACTTAACTGGCTATGAACAAATTTATCAAACGATAAAAGCACATTTAGGTATCGATTACGGGCAAACGACTGTTGATGGTAAGTTCACCTTTTTAACTAATGTTTGTTTAGGTGGCTGTGACAAGGCACCGAGCATGATGATTGGCAAGCACCATTATCAATATTTAACCCCTGAAAGTGTTGTTGATATTTTAGATATTCTAACAAAACAGGAGAGTGAACATGACTGAAGTTATTCGTCCTCTCACTCAATTGGTTAATTTAGAATCGCCGTTGTCATTGGGGGACTATATTAGTGAAGGTGGTTATCAAGGTGCCAGTAAAGCCCTGCATGAATATACTCCTCAGCAAGTTTTAGATTTAGTCAGTAGTTCTGGTTTAAAAGGTCGTGGCGGTGCAGGTTTTCCAACAGGGATGAAATGGGGTTGTGTACCTATGTATGCTGGTGATGATGACAACGCACCTCAGTTTAAATATCTTGTCGCAAATGCTGACGAAATGGAGCCAGGTACCTTTAAAGACAGGTACTTGTTAGAAGGTGTTCCTCATCAGTTAATAGAAGCGATGATTATTGCATCCTATACCATAGCTGCAAATCGAGGATACATTTTCTTACGCGGCGAATATCACTTAGCTGCAATGCGATTACAGCAAGCTATTGATGAAGCTTATCAAAAAAACTGGTTAGGAAAAAATATACAAGGTACTCAATTTTCGTTTGATTTATACGTTCATACCAGTGCCGGTCGCTATATTTGCGGCGAAGAAACTGCATTGATAAATGCCTTAGAAGGACGAAGAGCAACTCCTAGAGCTAAACCACCATTTCCTCAAATGAGCGGTTTATTTGGTAAGCCTACTGTGGTTAATAATGTCGAAACATTAAGTAACCTACCCCATATTCTTAAACATGGCGTTGAGTGGTATAAAGCGTTATCACCAGATAGTGACCCCGGTACGAAAATTTATGCCGCATGCGGACGAGTAAAAAGGCCAGGATTATGGGAACTACCTATGGGCACTACGATACGAGATATTTTGTACCAACATGCTGGTGGAATGGCTGATGGTCTTAAATTACGAGGACTATTACCTGGCGGCGCGTCAACCGATTTTCTCTTACCTGAGCACCTTGATACGCCAATGGATTTTGATTCTATTTCCAGGGCAGGTAGCCGTTTAGGTACTGGCGGGCTAATTGTCTTAGATAATAAGAGTTGCCCAGTGGCAATGGTGCTTAATTTAATTAAATTTTTTGCACAAGAGTCATGTGGCTGGTGTACACCTTGTCGTGATGGCACACCTTGGGCGGTAGAAGTGCTAACACGTATTGAAAATGGTGCGGGACGAAAAGAAGATCTCGATACTTTGCATAACCTTTGTGACTTTATGTGGCTAGGAAAAACGCATTGTGCGCTTGCACCTGGAGCCGTTGAACCCTTAAAAAGTGCTTTACGCTATTTCCTTGATGATTTTGAACAACACATTGCTCATGGTTGTTGTTCATATAAGCCAAATACGACTCAACAAACCAAGCTTAAAGGACATTGTCATGGGTGATAAAGAAATAGCCTCATCGCAAAAAGTGACCGTATATATCGATAATGTTGCTTATCAAGTCAATAAGGATAATAACTTACTCGCTGGTGTTTTGTCTCAAAAACTCAACTTGCCTTATTTTTGTTGGCATCCTTCTATGGGCTCGGTAGGTGCTTGTCGCCAATGTGCGGTAACTCAATATCAAGATGAAAATGATACGCGTGGTCGTTTGGTTATGGCATGCATGACACCTGTCAGTGATGGTATGCGTATTGGTTTACAAGCTGATAATGCAGAGAAATTTAGAGAACAGGTGATCAGCGCCATGATGACTAATCATCCTCACGATTGTCCTGTTTGTGCTGAAGGTGGTGAATGTCATTTACAAGATATGACTGTAATGACAGGTCACAGCTCGCGAGGTTATCAAGGCAGTAAACGCACCTTCAACAACCAAAATTTAGGTGAACTCGTTGGTCATGAAATGAATCGTTGCATTACTTGTTATCGCTGCACGCGTTTTTATAACGACTATGCTGGCGGGAAAGATTTTGGTGTGTATGGCTCAAGAAACCAAGTCTACTTTGGCCGTCATAAAGACGGTACGTTAGAGAGTGAATTTAGTGGCAACTTAGTGGAGGTTTGCCCTACTGGTGTTTTCACTAATAAAGTATTTTCTGCACATTATACGCGAAAGTGGGATTTGCAATCTGCTCCTTCAATTTGTGCTCATTGCTCTGTGGGCTGTAATACCAGTATTGGTGAACGTTATGGTTCGGTTCGTCGTGTGATGAATCGTTACAGCTTCGATCTCAACGGTTATTTTTTATGTGATCGCGGTCGATATGGTATTGGTTTTGTTAATGGTGAACAGCGCATCACAAAAGCGAAAGGTATTAATCAAGAGTCTCCTGAACAATTGAACCGCTTAGATATATCGAAAGCCTTAGCACATTTTCGTGGCAAGAATTTTATTGGGATTGGCTCAGCACGAGCATCATTAGAAGCTAATGTTTTTTTAAAAAAAATTGTAGGAGGAAATAATTTTTCAGCGGGTTATCGCTTTCAGCAAATGTTGGTCGCGAGTGAACAGCAAAAGCTGCTGGAGCGTGCGCAATCGAATGATCAAATAATCAGTTTGCATGATATTGAAAAGTGCGACTTTATCTTTGTTATCGGGGAGGATTTAACAAAATCATCACCGAGAATGGCGTTATCAATTAGGCAAGCTTGTCGTAATGCCGGTATTGATAAAGCGGCAGGTATAGGCGTTGCTTCATGGCAAGACAGTGCTGTGCGTACTATCAGTGGCAAACTTAATACGCCTTTCTTTTCTATGCACACTACGGCAACCAAATTAGATGAGCTTACCGAGCAACATTTATTATTAACGCCTGATGAAATTGAACAAATGGTGTTAACACTTACTCAGGCTATACATTCATTGATAAATGAAAGCTTCGATAATGTCCATGAAAATAAACTAGCGGAACTTTCGACCCGTCAGCAAATTTTTATCAGTTGTTTAGCCAATAAGTTAATTGCGGCAGATAAACCTTTAATTGTAACCGGAGATAGCTTATCTAATGTAAAAATATTAGCCGCTATTGAAAAACTGACGGATTGTTTAGCAAAAGCTAAATTGACGAATAAATTAAATTTAGTGGTGTTGTCAGGCGCGAGCAATAGTTTCGGACTGTTGTCATTACTTGATAACGACTCTTTATCAACAGAGCAGGTTATATCTCAGGTAAAAGCAAAAGAAGTTGATGGAGTTATTTGTTTAGAGCAAGAGCTAGCGGCATTTACTGATGAAGAACTAACCCTGATCAGATCGAGCGCTGAAACAATTATAGTACTTGAACATACAAGCAATAGGGTTACAGATTTTGCTGATATTGTTTTTCCGGTTGCTGCCGTTAGTGAAGGTAATGGCCACTTTGTTAATTATCAAGGGCGAGTGCAACGGTATCATCAGGTGCATGTTCCAGTTTTACCTATTCTAGATAGCTGGAAATGGCTGGCGATGATTGAAGAAGCTTTTGAATCACCAACAATGGCAACAGCAAGATCGCGTAAATGCAAACTCGAAGCTATTAAAAACTTAACTCATTTACATTGCTATTTTGAACAGTCAATTACGGATTGGCCCTTGACTATTAAAGAGGCTGAAAATAAACAACGTGTGGCTCGAATGACCAAGCGTGCTAGTGGGCGAACCTCACAAGCGGCTAACTATTCTATCCATGAGGCTAAAGTCACTCAAGATCAAGAGCTGCTATATAGCTTTTCAATGGAGGGAACTAAGCCTAATAGCAATAAAGCAATGCCATTCACTTGGGCGCCAGGTTGGAATTCTAATGAATCAATTAATCATTACCAGGTCGATATTGAAGGACCTCTCATTAATGATACTGTAAATGATGATTATTTAACTTTTGTAAATTCACTCAAAGGTTTAACTACTGAAAACGAAGGAACAACGTTAAGTCAGAGTGAGAGGGAATACTCAACACTGATGTATTTCCCGAAAGGATCTTTATTTAAAGGAGAATGGCAATCGGCACAAACAGCCGAATTTAAACTGCTGACAGTTGATCCTGAAAAACATATTACCATTTACTTATCGAGCACATTGGCCACACAGCAAGGGTGGAACGAGGGACAATGGTTAAAAATTATCAGCGAAAATGAATCTTTTATTGGGCGACTATCTTGTGATGAAAATTTACCGAAACATTTAGCTTATGGTGATATTAATGAATTTGCTAATAAGAATGCTGGGGTAAGTATTAAACTTTCAGAAGCTAAACAATCTGATGTCGTTCAACAGCAAAAAAACCGACAAAGTGCTTATCAAAGTGCAAAAGAGTCGCAGCAAAAAGTTCTTCAACAGCTAAAAGAGTTTGATCAACATATCCCGATCCGCTTTGTTGCTGGAGGCTTAGATGAATCCTGAAATACTTTGGCACTTAGTTGAGATTACTATCATTATCGCGTTATTGATCCCAATAGCGGCTACCTTAGTATGGGTTGAGCGGAGAATGATCGGTATTTGGCAAGATCGTCATGGACCTAATCGTGTTGGCCCGTTTGGAATTCTACAATCGTTAGCAGATTTATTGAAAATTTTAGGTAAAGAAGATTGGATCCCGCCTTTTAGCGATCGTTTAGTTTTTACTCTAGCTCCAGTCATCGGCGCGGTATGTGTATTAATGAGTTTTGCTGTTATTCCATTTACACCTGATATAGGCGTTTCAAACTTAAATATCGGCTTACTTTTTTTCTTGGCGATGGCGTCATTATCGGTTTATAGCGTGGTATTAGCTGGTTGGGCATCTAATTCTAAATATGCGATGTTAGGAGGAATGCGCGCCGCGGCACAAACCGTTAGTTATGAAGTTTTTATGGGCTTATCTGTGATGGGCGTAGTGTTATTAACGGGAAGTTTTAATTTACGAGAAATCGTTTTAGCACAAACTGATGGCTGGTTAATACAAAGCCAATTTATTGGTTTTTTTGTTTTTCTTATTGCCGGAGTAGCAGAAAGTCACCGTTTACCTTTTGATTTGCCCGAAGCCGAAACTGAGTTGACCGCAGGTTTTCATACCGAGTATTCAGGCTTGAAGTTTGCCTTGTTTTTTTTAGGTGAATACTTGGGCGTTACACTTATTTCGGCGATGTCTGTGGTTTTATTTTTTGGTGGCTGGTTAATGCCTTCACCACTTGATACTTGGTTTCCTCCATTGATGTGGTTTATTTTAAAAATTCTATTCTTTGTTTTCTTTTTTATTCTATTAAGAACATCGTTGCCAAGGCCGCGCTTTGATCAGTTACTCGCCTTTGGTTGGAAAGTAATGTTGCCCGTAGCTTTAGCTAATTTATTAGTTACGGCCGCTTTACGCCTAGGGGGAATACTTTGATGAAAATTTATTTAAATCAACATATTGGTCAAAGGGAATTATTGAGCGGGAGTCAGCAATGTTAAGTCAAATACGCACCATGTGGTTAGTACTAAAGCACACATTTACCAAAGCAGACACAGTGCAATACCCAGAACAAAAGCCGTATTTGGCTCCACGTTATCGTGGACGTATTGTACTTACTAGAGACCCCGATGGAGAAGAACGTTGTGTAGGTTGTAACTTATGTGCTGTTGCTTGCCCTGTTGATTGTATCGCACTGCAGCAGACCATTGATGACGACGGCCGTAAACGAGCAGAGTTTTTTAGGATTAATTTTTCACGTTGTATTTTATGTGGCTTTTGTGAAGAAGCGTGTCCAACGTATGCTATTCAATTAACGCCAGATGTCGAGTTAGCAGAATATGACAGGAAAAACTTAGTTTATGAAAAAGAACATTTATTGATTAACGGAACAGGAAAATATCACGATTATAATTTTTATCATCACAGTGGTATTAACGTCGCGAATAAAGCTAAAGGAGAGGCGGAACAAGAGCGTCCTCCTATTGATATTAAAGGATTAATGCCATGAGTTTGCTTGCTTCAATTGAAGGTTTATTTTATTTAGCGGCAATTATCGCGGTCATTGCGAGTTTAAAAGTAGTGACCGGGAGAAATACCATACACGCTTTATTATATTTGATCATTTCTTTGCTCGCTGTGGCTGTTTGCTTTTATTTAATGGGGGCACCATTTGCTGCTGGTTTAGAAGTGATTGTTTATGCGGGGGCTATTTTAGTGTTGTTTGTTTTTGCGGTAATGATGTTTGGCTTAGGCGTAGATGAAACAATGCATGCACCGCAATCGAAAGGGCTATCGCATTGGATTGGACCCATGTTATTAGCCAGTTTATTATTAATTGAAGTGGTTTTTGTCATTGATAACAGTGAACTCAAATTGCAATTAACTAACCAAGTAGTTGATGCTAAGCAAGTGGGGATCTTACTTTATGGACCTTATTTATTAGCGGTAGAAATAGCTTCGTTTTTATTATTATCAGGTTTAGTTGTAGGCTACCATTACGCCAAACCAGAGCAGCAAGGGGGGCGGTTATGACAGATATTCCTCTCGCACATGTATTAATACTATCAAGCCTTTTATTTACTATTGGCTTTGTTGGTGTGCTTGTTCGCAAAAACACCTTATTTATGTTGATGAGTTTAGAAGTGATGCTTAATGCGGTAGGCGTTGCTTTTATTGGCGCAGGTAGTGTATGGCAGGAGGCGGATGGACAAATTATGTTTATTTTAATTTTAACACTAGCTGCGGCAGAAGTTGCTGTTGGACTTGCGTTATTAATACGTATGCAGCGACGCTTTCGTACGTTAGATATTGACGTACTTAGTAAAATGAAAGGGTAGGTGAAGCATGGACTTATTAGCAAGCTTGCCTGTATATCCGCTGATCAGTTTTTTGGTGTTGATTTGCTTTGGAAAACGACTTTCTTGGAAACTAGCCTCTGGGTTAAGTGTTGGCTCAATGGGCTTGTCTGCATTTTGCAGCCTTTTACTTGTTGCTCAATTATCAAAGAATGAAGTGAATGTTATCTCCTCTCATCTTTGGCAGTGGTTCTCTGTTGGTAACGCACAGGTAAATGTAAGCTTTTATCTTGATGCGCTTTCTGCCGTGATGATTTTAGTGGTTAGCGGTGTGGGTTTTCTAATTCATTTATTTGCTGCTATTTACATGAAAAATGATGAAAACTTCACGCGCTTTATGGCATACATGAACTTATTCATTGTTGCTATGTTGGTATTAGTGCTGGCTGATAATTTAGTTCTGCTTTATTTGGGCTGGGAAGGTGTGGGTCTATGTAGCTTTTTGTTAATTGGTTTTTGGTATCAGGAAAAAAATAATGTATTGGCAGCACGTAAAGCTTTTATTGTGACCCGCATTGGTGATACAGCCATGGCCATAGGCTTGTTTTTACTTTTCAAATCGCTATCAAGTTTGAATATTGTTGAAATTAACCAACTTGCGCAAACCAGCGGTGAATTTTCTCTATCTTTAGCAAAAAATGAAGCCTCTGATGCTTATTGGGCGGCTTTATTATTACTTGGCGGCGCGGTAGGTAAGTCGGCGCAATTACCGTTACAGACTTGGCTCCCTGATGCGATGGCTGGGCCAACACCTGTTAGTGCACTTATTCATGCTGCTACTATGGTTACGGCAGGAGTTTATTTAATTGCTCGCATGAATGGTGTATTTATTATGGCGCCAGAGGTTATGACTTATGTCGCTTGGCTTGGGGCAATTACACTGCTTCTTGCTGGTATTGCAGCCTTAGCACAAACAGATATCAAACGCGTTTTAGCTTATTCAACTATGAGCCAAATTGGCTATATGATGTTAGCACTTGGCGCAGGAGCATGGTCAGCTGGTATTTTTCATTTAATGACTCACGCTTTTTTTAAGGCTTTATTATTTCTAACTGCCGGCGCGGTTATTTTAGCGCTACATCATCAACAAAACCTTTTTAAAATGGGAGGTTTATTAAGAAAACTTCCTTTTGAGAGCGCACTTTTCCTTATTGGCTTATCATGTCTAGTCGCTTTACCAGGTACTTCTGGTTTTTTCTCAAAAGAAGAAATTATCGCTAATTTATGGTCATCACCTACTGCTGGTGCAAGTTTATGGTGGTGCGCAATATTGGGGGCGTTACTCACTAGTATCTACAGTTGCCGATTATTCTTTTTAGCTTTCTTGGGAAAACAGCGTTTTCCTAAAGAACTTGTGATTAGCGAACACCTTGAAACTAGCAACTTATTACGTGGTTCATTAGCTATTTTAGCTTTGTTATCATTATCAGGAGGTATGTTTTCTTTTGATCTTTCGACTGTTTTTCCTGCAAGTAATGAAAGTTATTTATCTCCTGGTTGGTTGCATGCTGTCGCGATTATCACACCTTTCATTGGCATAGCGTTTTCATGGTTTTACTTCAAAAATTATCGCAGTAATAACATTACTTTACTTGAAGAGAGCCAGTCATCGTGGATCGTGTTTTGTCGCAATGGCTTAGGGTTTGATGTTATTTATCAGCTGATATTCGTAAAACCTTATTGTGCCATTGCTCAATTGAATCGCCGAGACTTATTTGATCAAGTGATCATGTTATCGGCTTGGTATATAGGAATTTGGCGAGACATATTATCGGCTAGTCAAAATGGTAATATACGTTGGTATGCTGCCACATTGGGGTTCTCGCTGCTTGGCTTGATTTTAGTGGTGATCTTATGATGTTAACTTTTGTTATTTTTGGCCTGCTATTGAGTGGTAGCCTTGCATGGTTTACCGATAATAAAACCTTTCTCGGTATGACGTTTCATGCCAAATGGTTTGCTTTAGTCAGTGTCATAGGTTTTGCTTTAATCTTTACTTTTTCGGTATGTCTATCACCGCTAAGTTTTCAAACATTACAAATAGTTACGCAAGTTTCATGGATTACCTCGTTAAATATAAATTATTCACTTGCCCTTGATCATTTAAGCATTACGCTAATTATACTAACTTTATTTCTTGCGATTATTTGTATTTTGGTTTCATGGGATGAAATTCAAGAAAAATCAGGTTTCTATTACTTTAATTTATTAGCCACTTTTGCTGGAATTATCGGCGTTTTCTCTGCAGTAGATATGTTCTTATTCTTCTTCTTCTGGGAGGTTATGCTGCTACCTATGACAGCAATTATTGCTATTTGGGGACATGAGAAACGTTACTTTGCAGCGATAAAGTTCTTTATTTTTACCCAAGTCAGCAGTCTATTAATGTTAGTAGCAATCATAACTATGGCCTATATTCATCAGCAACAAGCGGGAGCGCTGAGTTTTTCTTATCATCACTGGTTAAGCCTCGAGCTCAATCATGATATTACGGCATATATCATGTTGGGATTCTTTATTGCCTTTGCTGTGAAACTTCCGTCTGTTCCTTTACATAGTTGGTTACCTGATGCTCATACACAAGCACCTACCGCGGGGAGTGTATTACTGGCGGGAGTTTTATTGAAAACAGGAGCCTATGGCTTGATCCGCTTTGTTATTCAGCTTTTCCCGCAAGCCAGTGATAACTTCGCTCCATTTGCCGCTATCCTTGGCGTGGTTAGTATTTTATATGGTGCAAAAATGGCATTTGCACAAACAGACTTTAAACGCTTAGTTGCTTATAGCAGCATTAGCCATATGGGTTTTGTGATGTTAGCTTTATTTAGTTTTAATGAAATAGCCTACCAAGGCGCGATTGTGACCATAGTCGCTCATGGATTAAGTAGTGCTGCGTTGTTCTCCTTAGCTGGCATTATATATCAACGTATTCACTCGCGAAATTTAAGTGATATGGGCGGTTTCTGGCAAAGTGCTCCGCGTATGGGCGGTTTCGGACTTGCCTTTGCGGCGGCTGCTTTTGGTTTGCCAGGGTTGGCAAACTTTGTTGGTGAGTTTTTAAGTTTGGTTGGGGCTTTTCAAGTATTCCCGGTAATGGTGATTCTTGCCGCTTTGGGCTTAATTGGTTCAGCAATCTATGGCATGGTGTTATTTCAAAAAACGTTTCAAGGAAACTCGATAAAACCGGTACAAGATTTATCATCTCGTGAACTCCTTGTCAGTAGTAGTCTATTGATGATGCTTGTGATCTTAGGTTTATTTCCTAATTTGATTTTACAATTCTTTCGAGGCGTTATTTTATGAGTATATCTCTTGAAACAACTACTAGCGTAATTTTTAGTGCGAAAGTGTTTATTGTTTTATCGCCTATCCTCTTACTATCGTTTGGTCTTGTGTTGTCATTACTACTGATAGCTTGGCGACGTTCACAAAAAATTATTGCGCTATTTACTCAATTGATTTTGATGACGACATTACTGTTAACCTTGCACCTGCTTCTTGGGGATATTCTTATAGGCAATGGAACACAAATAACCCCGTTATTAAAGGTAGACCGTTTTAGTTACTTAAGTTTTGTTTTGATCTGTTTTTCTGCATTAGCTGTAGTTAGCTTAAGTGGCTCTGTTTTAAAGTCTGAGATTGAAGTACATGACGAATATTATTTGTTAATTCTCTTAGTGGTTTTAGGTGCTGGAATATTGGTGGTTAGCGACCATTTTGCAAGTTTATTTTTAGGTTTTGAATTATTGTCAATTAGCTTAGTGGGTTTAGTGGGCTATTTTCGGGATCACAAATATGCAGTCGAAACCGGTTTTAAGTATTTGATATTAAGCGCTTCAGCTTCAAGTTTTATGTTGCTGGGCATTGCTTTTATTTATAGTCAAACAGGTAATTTAAGTTTCTCGGTAAGCTCAAATGTAATGCCATGGAGCCCACAACCACTACAAATATTTAATAGTCTTGGTATTTTATTATTTTTTTCGGGCATCGCTTTTAAATTATCGCTTGCGCCATTTCATTTTTGGTCACCGGATGTTTATCAAGGCGCACCAACGCCTATTACACTCTTAATGGCAACAGTGTCAAAAGTGGCGATGTTCACCGCATTGATTAAATGTTGCTTTTCTCAGAGTTACTTCAGCAATGAAAACTTTATTGAAATTATTACAGCAGTTGCATTACTTTCTATGCTTGTTGGTAATGTTCTAGCCCTTAAACAACAAAATATAAAACGGTTAATGGCATATTCATCTATTGCACATTTTGGGTATTTACTTATTGTTTTAACGGTATCTTCATTACACAAAATAGAATTTGCTTGGCAGGGAGCATTATTTTATTTGTCGGGGTATTTATTAGCGAATATTGCGATATTTACCGTTTTATTAATTTCTGAGAAAGATAAGGACAATAGGTGTGTAAATCGAGATATTGATATTATTGATTGGCATGGAATGTTTTGGAAAAACCGTTTATCTGCATTATTAGTTACTTTTTCAATATTAGCTTTAGCGGGGATTCCATTAACAATGGGCTTTGTTGGGAAATTCTATTTATTAAATCAGGCGGTTCTATTCAAGTCGTGGTGGTTAATTTCAGGGCTCGTTATCGGCAGTGGTATTGGTTTAGCTTATTATTTACCGTTAATCTTTACTTTATTTAAAGATGAAGCGACCTTAGAAAATCAAGTGGCAGGTGGTGGTAGTGCTCATCTATTAACAACAGGTAAGCAGTTATTTATGTTTAGTCTTTTAATAAGCGGCCTGATATTTGGGATTTTTCCTGATTTGGTCAGCCAGTTTTTTTATCAGTAATCTTTTATTATTTTAAATTACACTATTTTATCGTCATAATTGCTAATTTATTATTTATTTTAATATGTTATAAAGTAGCAGTTTTTTAACCTGTTGAATTTATTCTAATTATAGTTGGCGTGATATTTGAGTGTTATTTACAAAATAATTTATCAAATAATACTGAATAATAGGGAATAGCTAATGTTTACACGTCAATCTTTCACTCGTCCTTTAACTCAAATTTCTTTGGCTCTTGCAACTATGTCTATGTTAAGTGGCTGTATTGTTGTTGCTGCTCCATCAAGCGCTGATTTTCATCAGCAGAAAGAATTAACACTTTCTGCTAGCTCATTGAAAAAGCTTGAGGTTGAAGCTGGTGCTGGTAGCTTAATTATAAAAGGCTCTGAGCAAGCAACAGAAATTATTGTAACTGCTGATATTTATACAAGCTCAAGTTCTAGTGAAAACTATGAATTTGAATTATCAGAGTCAGGCTCAACTGCTTTTATTATTGCAAAGAACAATAACTCGATATCGTGGGGCGGTAATTCGCCACGTATTGATATTGTAGTGAGCATTCCTACCCGCATGATGCTTGAAATAAATGATGGCTCTGGAAGCATGGTTATTGGGAATATTATCGGCTCAGTAGATATTGATGATGGTTCTGGTGAAATTCAGCTAAACGATATAACTGGGGATGTAACTATTAAGGATGGCTCAGGAAAAATTACGCTTACTGAAATTGATGGAAACTTATCTATTGATGATGGTTCTGGAAGTATTTATGCGAGAGGAATTACTGGCAATGCAAATATTGAAGATGGTTCAGGTGATTTAACGGTAAGTCGCGTAAAAGGAACCATTATTATTGATGACGGCTCTGGTGATATCAATGTTGAAGATGCCGGAGGTCTAAAAATTATTGATAGTGGTTCAGGTGGTTTGAAGGTTAATAACGTTAAAGGCGATTTTGAAGTTGATAGTTAAGCTGAATACTTCCTTACTCATTTAGCAGCATAAACCATAATTCAGTCGATGAATGTTATGAAACCAAAACAATAAACACTCATCCGAGTGTTTATTGTACAAATTGTCAATATAATTCTTGAATGATTCATTAATAGCTGTATAATGCGCGCCTCGATAATGGTGTTATGAAGATACATTGTATTTTTAACCTTTATACGAAATGAGTGGGGTTTTCCGCCCAATAGACTTCTTAGCTAATGTATCAAAATTAGCCCTATGTTCTTCAACGAACGTGCCTTAAGTCTTCCTGGTGGTTTCCTCGTATATATATGCGGGATGATATGGTTACTTTTAGCCAATTCCGCCACATAGAGAAGACAAAATTTATGACTACTCCTAACAATGCTCCTGTGAGCTTTGACTCTTTAGGCTTGCCTGAAGCTTTATTATCTGCAGTAAAAGCTATCGGTTTTGAAAATTCAACGGATATTCAAGCTAGAACTATTCCCCCATTATTGGCAGGTAAAGATGTCTTAGGTGAAGCGCAAACGGGTACCGGTAAAACTGCAGCATTTGGTTTACCAGCTCTTGCTAAAATTGATTTATCGTTGAAAAAACCACAATTAATGGTTTTAGCACCAACGCGTGAATTAGCGATGCAAGTTGCCGAAGCAATTGAGAGCTTTGGTAAAAACATGAAAGGCTTACGTGTTGCTACTTTGTACGGTGGCCAATCATACCAACCACAATTTCAACAATTAGAGCGTGGAGCTCAAGTAGTTGTTGGTACTCCTGGTCGTTTAATGGATCATTTACGACGTAAGAGCCTTAAATTAGGTAACTTATCTTTTTGTGTACTTGATGAAGCAGATGAAATGCTTAACATGGGTTTCTTAGAAGATATTCAATGGATACTTGACCATTTACCAGAAACTACACAAATGGCATTATTCTCTGCAACTATGCCTCCAGCAATTCGAAAAATTGCTAACCGTTTCTTAAAAAGCCCTGAACATATTAAAATTGCTGCAGTTAAACAAGCAAAAGCTAATATTGCTCAATTTGCATGGAAAGTTAGCGGTATTCGTAAAATTACTGCACTAGAACGTATAGCAGAAATCGTTGACTATGATGCAATGATCGTTTTTGTACGTACACGTAGCGATACGGTTGAAGTTGCTGAGCAACTTGAACGTGCTGGTTACCCGGCATTAGCGTTAAATGGTGATTTGAACCAAGCACAGCGCGAACGTTGTATTGAACAAATGAAGTCAGGTAAATCATCGATTTTGGTTGCGACTGATGTTGTTGCTCGTGGACTAGATATTCCTCGTATATCATTAGTTGTTAACTATGATTTACCTGGTGATAACGAAGCATATGTTCACCGTATTGGCCGTACAGGTCGTGCTGGTCGTGAAGGCATGTCAATTGCCTTTGTACGCCCACGTGAAATGTATTCTTTACGTCATTATGAGCGTTTAACATCTGGTGTTATTAAGACTTATGAATTACCAAACATTGAAGAAATTGGTAAAAAGCGTATTGAACGCACTCGAGTAGAAATGGCAACTGTTGTTGCTGATAAAGATTTAACAAATATGCGTGAAATTGTTGAAGCAATGGCGAACGAATCAGAGCTTTCTATCACTGATTTAGCAGCTGCTTTGTTATTCAATAAACAATTGAACCAGCCATTACAACCAAAAGAAGATCCAAAACCACGTCGTGAAACTCGCGAGCGTAGTGATAGCAGAAATGATCGTGGTGGCAGAAATGAACGTGGTGGTCGTAACGAAAGTCGTGGTGGCCGCAATGAGCGTGGTGGAGAACGTGCTCCTCGTAAAGTTAAAGTTAACCGTACTGATGTTGATTGGCAAACATACCGCCTTGAAGTAGGTAAAGAGCATGGTGCTCGCCCTGGTGACATCGTTGGTGCTATTGCAAATGAAATATCATTAGACAGCAGCTACATTGGCGCAATCAACTTACATGATAAACATACGTATGTTCAGTTGCCTAAAGGTATGCCTGATAAATCATTTGAACAATTAAAACGTGTTCAAATTCGTCGCCAAACTTTAGCGATTACAGTTTCTAATGAAAAAACTGTTGAATCAACTCCGGCAAGTGATCGTCCTCGCAGACGTCAAGAGCGTTCAAACCGTCCGAGCTAATGAGTAAAAATTAATTGAAAGGCACGTATATCGTGCCTTTTTTTATGGGCGAAATATAGCAAGATAGCGAATGGCTTTAATGAATATATAGCCCTGTAAACTAAACTGAACAGCTGTTCTGTAAGCACTATATGGTCTGTCTTCACGTCGAATAAATTCCCAACAAAATATACGTACATTTTCATTTACGATGTAGGTCGCTATTACATTTGCAACAAGCTTTCTCTTCTCGATAAACCTAGTGATAATACCTTCATTGATTCTGTAAGAGAGATAAATATGACTGACGCAAAAAATCCACTTAATCTTCGTGGTATCGAATTCACTGAATATGCAACACCTGATTCAGACTTTATGGAAAACGCATTCTACGGTTTTGGCTTTTCAAAAACGAAAACCTTTAAAGGTCGTGATATTGAATATTTCAACCAAAACGATATTCATTTTTTATTAAATAATGAAAAAGCGGGTTTTTCAAAAGAATTTGCTAAAAGTCATGGTCCTGCTATTTGTTCAATGGGCTGGCGCGTAGACGATGCTGAATTTGCTTTCGAAGAAGCTGTTAAGCGTGGTGCTAAATCAGCCGCGAACGAAGAAAATAAATTACCGTACCCTGCAATTTTTGGTATCGGCGATAGCTTGATTTACTTTATTGATAAATTTGCTACCTCAACCACTAACCCTGGTTCTATTTATGAAGACGACTTTGAAGCACTTGCTGATCCTGTTATCAATGAAGACAAAGGTTTTTTACGCGTCGACCATTTAACTAATAATGTTCACCAAGGAACAATGGAACATTGGGCTGATTTCTATAAAGGCATCTTTGGTTTTACTGATGTGCGTTATTTTGATATTAAAGGTGAAAAAACTGCATTAGTTTCTTATGCTTTAGCGTCACCTTGTGGCACTTTCTGTTTACCTATTAATGAAGGTAAAGGTAAGAAAAATAACCAAATCGATGAGTATCTAGATGAATACAATGGTCCAGGTGTTCAACATTTAGCTTTTATTAGTGATGATTTAGTTAGCTCACTAGATAAGCTAGATAAAAACATAATCGATACGCTAAATATCGTTCCTGAATATTATGATGACGTATTTGATCGTATCCCTTGGGTTAAAGAAGATCATCAACGTATTAAAGATCATCAAATACTTGTTGATAGCCAAAAAGAAAATTCGTATTTATTACAAATTTTTACTAAAAACATTTTTGGTCCTATCTTTATCGAAATGATTCAAAGAGTTGATGATAGCGGCTTTGGTGAAGGCAACTTTACTGCATTGTTTAAGTCAATTGAACTTAACCAAATGGAAAAAGGAACAGTTTAATAACTGATTCTTAGCTCATAATACTAAGGCCTGCTATGCAGGCCTTTTTTATTGCTCAATAAAAGCTATGCTTAATTCATTTACACTTCGTCTGTAATCTTTTTTGTGATTAACCTGTCTCCTGAACAAAGAGCTATTGAGAATATTTATGAATAGTATTGTTAAACCTTATTTATTTCGCGCTTCACTCGTAGCCAGTTTGGCACTGATTCTTGGCCTTTCTTTAGCTGTTCTTGTTTATTCTTCATCACAAAAAGTAAAAGAAAATGCAGCTGAACTCGTTGAACAGCGCATTCCAATCTTAACGAGTGTAAATCAGTTAATTGCAGATCTAAGCGAGCAGGAGCGTAATATTTATGAGTATTATCGCTCGCAAAACGGTGATGTTTTTGAGCAAGTACATGCAGAAATTCAGAATGCTTTTAACGAACATAGTCAAATTTTGCATGAGCAAGCTTATTTGAGTGATGAAGATGAGATTATTGTTGCCAAACAAGCTGAAATAAACAGACTCGCTGAAAAATTTCATCAGGTTATGGAAGATGACTACTACGGGGATGAATACTGGAATGATTTACGGGCATTGCTCGCAGAAATTTCTACTGTCAGGCGAGATCTTTTACCAACCTTATTAAAGGTAGAGAAAATTACTAAGCAAGCTGTTGATGAAGCGCATCACGCGACCTTAACACAAATGGATTTTACCCATAAGATTGTTACTTTTTATGGTATTGCTATTGTTATGTTAGCTGGCCTAATTGCTTGGTACATCAGGCAGTATATTCTTACGAACGCTAAAAATACCCGCTTAGCACTGTTTACACATCGTAATCCTAATCCAATTCTTAGTGTTAACAACCTAGGAGAACTCGTTTTCTCTAACCCCGCATGTGATAAATTATTATTGAGCCAGAGGATAAGTAAAGAAGAGACTGAAAAATTACTGCCGAGCAATTTCCTGGAAATAAGACAACGATTAACGGAAAGTCATGAGAGTACACTGACTTTAGAGCAGGCATTAGGTGAGAGAATTTTACAAGTAAGCATCCATTGGTTAAAAGAACTTGATGCTTATGATATTCATATAATGGATATAACAGTACAAAAAAAAGCTGAACAAAAAGTTAAGCACTTAGCATTTTACCAACCGCTAACTAATTTACCTAATCAATATAAATTAAATGATGATATTGATCTTAGTATTGCTAATAAAGAAACTTTCTCATTAGGTATTTTTGCTGTTAGAGATTTTAACCAATTAATTAGCTCAGTAGGTGTCGAAGCCACTTCATTACTCGTTACCACTTTAGCCAATAATGTAAAAGAACAGTTAGAGCTAGGGGTTATTTTATATCAACTAAATGACAGCCAGTTTGCATTGATTTCACGCCATCAAATTAATGAAATAGCTTTAGAAAACTTAACCTATAGTATTTTACAAATAGCTCAGCGTTCTATTGTCACATCTTATGGTGAGTTTTTTATTGAGCTTGATTTTGGTTTTTGTTTATCACCAGAGCACTCTATTGAACGTGCCAGCCTACTTAAACATGCACATGCAGCATTAGCTGAAGCTGAAGCCGATGAGCACCAACACTTTTCAATGTTCAAGGAAAGTTACGCCCATAAAATTGAGCATGGCGCTAACTTAATCGACAAATTACGTCATGTTCTTGAGAAAGACGAACTTTTTTTAGTTTATCAGCCTCAATTACACTTAATAACTAAAGAAATCACTGGTATTGAAACACTGGTTCGTTGGAAGCACGGGGACGAAATTATTTCGCCGGTTGATTTCATACCTTTAGCAGAGAGATCCGGATTGATCGTACCTATAGGTCAATGGATCTTAAACCAAGCATGTGCTTTTGCTAAGCAACTTGTTGATTCTGGTTATAACGATATCGTCGTTGCTGTTAATGTATCGCCGCGGCAATTCTCTCATCCGAGCTTTTCCGCTACTGTACATCAAGCACTTGAGCGATCTGGTTTATTGCCTAAAAACTTAGAGTTAGAAATAACTGAGGGTGTGTTCATGCATAATGAAACTGCGACACTAGAAGTTTTGCATGAATTAAAGTCACTTGGCATTAGTTTGTCTATTGATGATTTTGGTACAGGGTACTCATCATTGTCTTACTTAAAACGTTTACCTATCGACAAGTTAAAGATTGATCAGTCTTTTATTCGTGATTGTCACAACAACGAAGAAGATAGGGTTATCGTCAAAACAATTATTGAATTAGGAAAAAGCTTAGGTTTATCGTTAATTGCAGAAGGTGTTGAAGAAGAAGTTCATGTTGAATTTTTAAAATCACAACAGTGTGATGAAATTCAAGGTTATTGGTATAGTCGGCCGCTTGAAGAGCCACATTTGCTCGAGTTTATTAATGGGGCTTGATAAATATATGAAAAGTTGCACCTACAGCTATATGAAATATAACTGTAGGTGAGTTTATAAAGTTATCCGTTGTTATTTAACAATACAGGTTCACCTAATCCTAATGCTTTTAAGCGTGGTAATTGCGTTTTAGCATCTCCGACAACTAAGTAAATCATATTCTCAGGACGTAGATACTCCCCAGCTAAAGCTTTGACAGAGTCTAATGTTAAACCTTCTACTAACTCTGCGCGTTCTAACACATAATTCGCAGGTAGGTCGTATTTGCTCATATCTTGTAAAATGGCTAGTTTTGCATTGAATGTTTCAAATTTCCTTGCATTACTCTTCAAGTAAAAACTTTGTGTGGTTGCTAAATCTTTTTCATTGAAGTCAGTTTGGTACTGTTCAACGAGGGTTTTGATTAATTCTATTGCTTCAAGTGTTACATTACTACGCACGCCACTACTAATTAAAAATTCACCACTGACGTTATCACCACTGAAACTAGAACGAACTCCATAGGTATAACCTTTACCTTCACGTAGCTCTTGTGTGAGTTTTGAAGCAAAGCTACCACCACCTAAAATATAGTTCATTACTTGTGCACTGTAATAATCTTTATGCACAGCATTAATAGTTGGGTAACCGATACGCAATTGCGACTGTTTGGCATTAGGAACATCATAGAAGTATACCTGAGCTTTATTTGGCATCGTAGCCGCGGTAATTACAGGTAATTTTGCCGATGTTTTTAGCCATTTATCTTCAAGGTTTGCGAAAGAGTTAATCACATCTTGCTCAGCAACATCACCGACAATATGAACATTAGTTAAACTTGGCGATAACTTCGTTCTATAGAAGTTGCGTAAATCTGTCATCGTTACTTTATCAACAGAGCTTAAGCTGCCTAATAAGTTATTTGACAGAATATGCTGGTCACCATAAATCAGTTTATTCATTTGATTATTAGCGACTTGACCTGGGTTTGTCTGTTGTTGCTTAATTTGACTAACGATACCCTGCTTAGCGAGGTTAAACTCAGTTTCATCCCAACGCGGCTCAAGTAGCATTTCAGTTACTAAGTCGATGGTTGCTTGGTAGTTTCTAGCTAAAGTGCTGGCTGAAATTTTAATAGAATTTTGTGTCGCATAGATATAAATACTAGCACCTAATTTATTAATAGCCTCTTCAAGTTGCTTTGGTGTTTTGTTCGCTGTACCTTTATTCATGAGTTCAGCAGTTAGGTTTGCAACGCCAACCTTACTGATGTCGTCGAATAACATACCACCATCGATATTAATCGTTAGTTGTACCAAAGGAACTTCTGTATTTTTAGTTCCATAAAGGGTCAAGCCATTGTTTAAGTTTTTAGTCCAAACATTCGGTACAGATAATTTAGGTGTTGCGCCATATTTGGGTTCATGAGAACGGTCAAAAGTGGATGCTGTTTTAGTATATGTAGACTGCCGTGAAGAATCGAAACTTTGCTCTGCATTTGCAACAATTTTTTCTTCAGTAATTTTTGCCTTAACTGAACCGGCCAAAGCAATGCTTTTTTGGCCTTTAGGTACAAAACTGGTCGCGACAAAATGTTTATTTTTAATGTACTTTTTATAAACACGAAGCACATCAGCTTTACTCACTGCTAAAATGTTTTTTGCTTCTTTATTAATAAAACCGGGATCTTTAGTAAAAATATTATATTGTGCAAGCTGAAAGCCTTTTCCTAATACGCTCGATAAACCACGGTAAAAACTTGTTTCTTGTCCTGCTTTTATCGTCGCTAAATCTTCATCACTAAAACCTTTCTTTTCGAATTCGAGAAATGCTTCGCCAAGTGCTTGCTCAACTTTAGTTAAATCAGTATTTTCAAAAGCACGTACCCTAACCATTAGCTGTCCAGCTAGTTCAGATTGATATTGATACATGCTGATACGAGATGTTAGTTTTAGCTCATCAATCAATTTCTGATTCAATAAGGCTTTTTTACCATCACTTAGTAATTCAACTAATACATCTAATGCATAACTATCTGGGTGATATTGCGGGACTGTTGGCCAAGTAATACTCAGTTCAGGTAACTTGGCAAAATTATCTTCATGATAGATTTTTTTAGTTTCACTCAAGTTTACAGCTTGCTTTGCTATTGGTGCTATTTTTTCACCAGCGGCTATCTCATCGAAGTATTTATGAACCCAGGCTTTTGCCTCTGTTTCATCAAAGTCACCAGATATCACCAAAGTTACATTGTTAGGTACATACCACTGTTTAAAAAAATCTTTAACATCTTGTAATGTTGAGTTTTGTAAATCGGTTAAAGAACCAATAACTTGCCAGCTGTATGGGTGCCCTTCAGGGTAAAGGTTTTTATCAATAACATATTGAGTATGCCCGTAAGGGCGATTGTCATTACTTTGTCGTTTTTCATTTTTTACGACTTGTTTTTCTTTCGCGAGCACTTCTTCGGTAACAGTATTGATAAAGAAACCTAATTTATCTGCTTCTGCCCAAATCATTTTTTCTAATGCATCGTTTGGCACGGTTTGAAAATAATTTGTTCTGTCACGGCTAGTCGAGCCGTTTGCACCTGAGCCACCAATACGGGCACTCATCTTGTCTAGACCGCCTTTGCCTAAATTTTCTGACTCAAGAAATAATAAATGTTCGAATAAGTGAGCAAAACCTGTGCGACCTTGGATCTCACGAGCAGAACCAACATGTGCGGTAAGTGCTACGGCAACAACGGGATCAGATCTATCTACATGAAATACAACTTCTAAGCCGTTATCCAAAACAAATTTATTATATTCGATATTAATGGCACTGGATGTTGCTGGTGCACTGTTTATTTGTTGATTATTTTCTACGGTGTTGCTAGTTGATTCTGTCGTGTTACATGCAGTGATCGATAATGCGGAGATTATTGCAAAACTGAGCGCTGTCCATTTCATATGAGACCCTTATTTTAGTTATTATTGCTTAGTAATGATATTGTGCCTTTTATTTCATAGAACGCCAATCAAACTGAAGCTAAAACGTAAAGTTAATGTTAATAAATGTTACAAACATATAAAAAAAGCGCCAGCGGCGCTTTTAGATTTAAATGATACTGTTGGCGCTAATTATTTGTTCAATGCTTCGCCTAAATGAGGGCGAATATCTTTTAAAATTGTTTTTAATAAACGAGGACAAGCTGCAACAGTATTTCCTGAGCTAGTGTGGTTATGGCCACCAACAAAGTCTGTAACTAAACCACCTGATTCGATAAGTAATAATTCACCAGCGGCAGATTCCCAAGGTTTTAAACCTATTTGAAAATAACCGTCTATACGACCAGCAGCGACATAAGCTAAGTCTAGTGCTGGAGAGCCTGAACTGCGTAAGTCAGAAGATTGAGTAAACAATGTTTTGAACATATCTAAATAAGCGTTGCTGTGCTGCTTATGCTTACTTGGGAAACCAGTAGCAATAATAGCACCAGAAAGCTCTTTATGTTGTTTTACACGAATTCGAAAACCATTAAGTTGAGCGCCTTTACCACGGCTAGCGGTAAATAATTCACCACGAGAAGGGTCAAAAACGATTGCTTGATCTAGTTTACCTTTCACTTTTAAAGCGATAGACACAGAAAAATGAGGAATGCCTTTTATAAAATTAGTTGTACCGTTTATTGGATCAATAATCCATTGAAAATCGTCATCTTTGCCTTTAAGCACACCACATTCTTCACTAATAATAGTGTGTTCAGGGTAAGATTTTTTTAATGTTTCAATAATGGCTTCTTCAGCGCTTAGGTCAGCACTAGTCACAAAATCATTTGTGCCTTTTGCTTCAACTTCAACTTTATCTAATTGTTCAATGGCACGAACAATAACTTTACCTGCGTTACGCGCAGCGCGAATACCAATATTAAGCATAGGATGCATATAGAGACTACCTTTTACATATCTAGTAAATAGAATTAAACAGTATAACAACTTTTATAAAGAACGAGGCTTGCCGCCGAGCGGATTTTCAAGCGCGCAAAGTATAGCAAAACTAGAACAGATAAGCGACTATGAATTGATGCTTATTAACTAAGCGATTAAAATTATTGGCTATATAGATGTTTAATAACTAATACATAATTTTTTGCACTAATCATTTTAGAGAAAATTGATGATTTTTTCTCAGCACAAGGTTAATGTTCTGTGCTAATATTGTCATTAATTTTAGCCATCTAGATAGTTAAGTTATTTTATAGATTAACTACAAATTGAGTAATTGAAGATAATGTCAGAACAATCATCACTTTTAAGCAATGTTCGGATTGTATTAGTAAATACATCTGATTGTCGAAATATCGGTTCAGCCGCACGCGCAATGAAAACTATGGGGCTAAGTGAACTTATTTTAGTCGACCCAATAGAGATGCCAAACGGTCAAGCACAAGCTCTAGCTGCAGGTGCAACTGACGTATTAAAGAATGCAAAAGTGGTCAGTACCTTGGCTGAAGCAGTTAATGATTGCGGTTTGGTCGTTGGAACAAGTGCACGTTCTCGTACTTTACCTTGGCCAATGCTAGAGCCAAGAAACTGTGGGGAAAAGCTAGTAGAAGAAGCGCATAACTTTCCTGTTGCCTTAGTCTTTGGCCGTGAAAGTAGTGGTTTAACGAATGACGAACTACAAATGTGTCACTTTCATGTGCAAATTCCTGCGAACCCAGATTACAGCTCGTTGAATCTAGCTATGGCAGTTCAAACGTTAAGTTATGAAGTTCGCACCAGCTTTTTAATTGATCAGCAAAAAGCTTTCAAAACTGAAGGTGAAAACCTTAGTAAAAACTTACCTAAGAAAGTTGTTGATGAAGAAGAACAATTTCCAATATTAGAAGAAACAGAACGTTTTTATCAGCATTTTGAAGACGCATTAAAAGCCACTGGTTTTATCACTCCAAGCCACCCTGGATTGGTGATGACTAAGTTACGTCGTTTATTCAATCGCGCTCGTCCAGATGTAAAAGAAGTAAAAATGATGCGTGGCATTTTAGCGTCGGTACAAAGAACAGCTAGAAGTAACGATAAAAATCAAAATAAAGAATAACAGCGTAAGCACTGATTATATTGGTGCTTATTTGCACCAATATAAATAAGGATAAAGTTATGTTCAGCCGTATCAAAGAAGATATTAAAAGTGTCTTTGATAGAGATCCCGCCGCAAGAAATACGTTAGAAGTATTAACTAATTATCCTGGTATGCATGCTATTTGGATCCATCGTTTGAGTCACAAATTATGGAATAAAAATTGGCGTCTATTTGCTCGAACGTTATCGACATTTTCCCGTTGGTTAACGGGAGTTGAAATACATCCTGGTGCGACATTAGGACGTCGTTTTTTTATTGATCACGGCATGGGAATTGTTATTGGCGAAACAGCGGAAATTGGTAATGATGTCACGCTTTATCATGGTGTAACTCTCGGTGGAACTAGCTGGAATGCAGGTAAACGACACCCTACGCTAGAAGATAACGTGGTTATCGGGGCCGGTGCACAAGTACTTGGACCAATTACCATAGGTAAAGGCGGTAAAGTTGGATCTAACTCTGTTGTCGTGAAAAACTTACCAGCAAATGCAACGGCTGTTGGCATTCCTGCACGAATTGTTAATGAAAAAAGCAAATCGGAAAAAGAGCAACGAGATCAAGTAGCGAAAAAATTTGGTTTCGATGCCTATGCTGTTTCTGCTGACAATCCAGATCCTGTTGCTAAGGCTATTGGACGGGTTTTAGATCACATGCACTTAATGGACAATAAAGTAGCTGATTTATGTAAAGAAGTGAACCAACTAGGTGGTGAAGTTTGTCAAGAGGCCTTACCTGAGCTACGTGTTGGTGAGTTTGTTGATGATGAAAAGGCTGCAGCCCAGCGCCGAAAAACTATTGTCGATTCATTTGATCCTGAAATATAAGTTTGTCTATTAACGTTAACCTTAGCTCTATAAAGGTTAACGTCCCTCTAAATATTTGACTCTTTTTGTAACAAGCGTAGAATACCTGAGTAAATTAGTCGGGTATTAAGTTGACTATTTTATAGGGTTATGTAAAATTGCGCAGCGATTCGACAGGGGTAAAAAATGAAACTGACTTCAAAAGGGCGTTACGCAGTAACAGCTATGCTAGATGTAGCTATTCATGCTGTGACAGGCCCAGTACCTTTAGCTGATATTGCTGAGCGACAGGATATTTCGTTGTCATATTTAGAGCAACTTTTCTCTCGTTTACGAAAATATGGCTTAGTAAATAGTATTAGAGGTCCTGGCGGTGGTTATCGTTTAGGGATGTGCTCTGCTCAAATATCAGTCGCAGATGTCATTAACGCTGTTGATGAATCTATTAACGCTACACGCTGTGCAGGCAAAGGCAATTGCCAAAATGGTAATGAGTGCTTAACCCATAATTTATGGGAAGGCCTAAGCGATAGAATAGAAGATTTTTTAAAAAACATCACGTTGTCCGAACTGGTAGAGCAACGTAATGTAAAGAAAGTGTCAAAACGACAAGACAAAGCTCATGCAGAAGCAAATAAAGCAATGTCGTCATTAGAGACATTAATTGAAACCAAGAATATTATGCACGACATGCACTAATGATGTGCGGTCAAATTGGAGAACGTTAGCGAATGAAGCTTCCTATATATTTTGATTACTCAGCTACAACACCTGTAGATAAACGTGTTGCAGAAAAAATGATGCAGTATATGACTACTGAAGGTTTTTACGGTAACCCTGCATCTCGTTCACATAAATTTGGCTGGCAAGCTGAAGAAGCGGTAGATATTGCTCGTAATCAAGTAGCGGACCTGCTTAATGCTGATCCTCGTGAAATTGTTTTCACTTCAGGTGCTACAGAATCAAACAACCTTGCAATTAAAGGTGCGGCTAACTTTTATAATAAAAAAGGTAAGCATATTATTACCTGTAAAACGGAACATAAAGCCGTTTTAGATACCTGTCGTGAATTAGAGCGACAAGGATATGAAGTTACTTACTTAGACCCTGAAAACAATGGTTTAATTGATCTTAATAAACTTGCTGCTGCAATGCGTGACGATACTATTTTAGTAAGTATTATGCATGTGAATAATGAAATAGGTGTTATTCAAGATATTGCTGAAATTGGCGAAATGTGTCGAGCACGTAAAATTATTTTCCATGTTGATGCAGCACAAAGTGTAGGTAAAATTGAGATTGATATGCAGCAGTTGAAAGTTGATTTAATGTCAATTTCAGCTCATAAATTTTATGGTCCAAAAGGCATGGGCGCAATGTACGTAAGCCGTAAACCTCGTATTCGTCTTGAAGCACAAATGCACGGTGGTGGTCATGAACGAGGTATGCGTAGTGGCACATTACCAACACACCAAATTGTTGGTTTAGGTGAAGCTTGTCGCATTGCTAAAGAAGAGTTAGCACAAGACAGAGTTCATGTTACTAAAATGCGTGATCGCTTGTGGGCTGGTTTGAACGAAATGGAACAAGTATTTGTTAACGGAGATTTTGACAACCGTTACCCAGGTAACTTGAATGTAAGTTTCAATTTTGTTGAAGGCGAATCATTGATTATGGCACTTAAAGATTTAGCTGTATCTTCAGGTTCTGCTTGTACTTCTGCGAGTTTAGAGCCTTCGTATGTATTACGTGCTTTAGGCTTGAATGACGAAATGGCACATAGCTCTATTCGTTTTAGTTTTGGCCGTTTTACCACGACTGAAGAGATAGACTACGCAATCGAACTTATCAAAAAATCAATTGGTCATTTACGTGATATGTCACCACTTTGGGAAATGTTCCAAGATGGTATTGATTTAGATTCAATTGAATGGGCTGCTCACTAAGCATCCCGCAATAACTATTTTACTGATGAACCTCATTAATGATTCGTTCATCAGCTATTAGGAGAGAAATAATGGCTTATTCAGAAAAAGTAATCGATCACTATGAAAACCCGCGCAATGTTGGCTCTATGGATAAAAATGATCCACAAGTAGCAACAGGCATGGTTGGTGCACCAGCATGTGGTGATGTAATGAAACTGCAACTTAAAATTAGCGACGACGGTATTATCGAAGATGCTAAGTTTAAAACCTACGGTTGTGGTTCAGCTATTGCCTCAAGTTCATTAG
>Ga0209395_1000637_pt1 | contig 50826 bp, 29 predicted proteins | sample GOMGulsemesocosm_3_FD_184635 | JGI IMG/M metagenome (GOLD analysis project Ga0209395, IMG submission 184635) | Methane-oxidizing microbial communities from mesocosms in the Gulf of Mexico - GOM9D Gulf of Mexico (SPAdes) (version 2) | ecosystem: Environmental > Aquatic > Marine > Cold seeps... | reverse complement strand
ATCAAGGTTCTCGCTTTGGTAATATGTTGACCAACTTTTTATTAACTCGTATTGAAAGTTACTCGGGTATTGTCATTCTTACCAGTAACAGTAGATCACGTATTGATCCTGCTTTTATTCGCCGTCTTGATAGTATTATAGAATTTCCACGCCCAGAATTTTCAGAACGGTTAGGTATTTGGCAAAGCCATTTAGGACAACGAAGTCCGGGTGAAGAAGTGTGTCGTCGCTTAGCCAGTTATTGTGAATTGGCAGGGGGAGCTATTCGTAATGCAGTACTTTTTGCCGCAGTACGTCAACAACATATAAATGCCTTGGATTTATTAGATGGCTTAGCCGCAGAATATGGCAAACTAGGAAAACCCCTTCCAGTCGAATTACAGCAATGGCGGCAAGTAGAAGTTAAAGAGAGAGAGGGAGCTTAAATAGATGGCTACTCAGGCGCAGGCAAAACAGCTACAAAAAAAGCAAACAGCGGCTGTACGTACAGCTGATAGAAGCAAAGCTAAGCGTCAGATTAGTCGTAAAAATACCCCCATAGCACCGGCCTATCTACAAGCTAAATTAAATATAAGCAGTCCTGATGATCCGCATGAGCGAGAGGCAGATCAAGTAGCCGATAGTGTGATGCGTATGCCGGTACAACGATCAGAAGCAGGAGGTATAAATCGAGCTAGTTTAAAACCAGGTATTACACCGATTAATCGTGCTATTGCAGCGGAAATATCCAGAGATTCATTAAAACCAGGTGAGCAGCTTATCCACCGAGCAAGCCTTAAATCAGGCAATGAAAATATTCAGCGTAAAGCCGATGCAGCAGCTGCGATAAGCTCTAATAATACAGAAAATAGAATTAATGCCAAGCTAGGCCAAGGCGATAAGCTACCCGCGATGGTACGTGCAAGTATGGAAGCTCGCTTTGGGCAAGATTTTTCTGCGGTGAGAATACATAATGATAATGAAGCGGCTGAATTAAGTCAGAATATAGAAGCCAAAGCCTTTACTGTTGGCAATGATATTTTCTTTGGCAGTGGTCAGTTTGAGGCTAATTCTGATGAAGGTCAGCGATTATTGGCTCATGAATTAACGCATGTGGTTCAACAAAGTGGAGAGAGTAATACAGGGGTAGCGCAACAAAAAATCCAACGCTTTTCTTTTAGAGGTGCTTGGGATGCTGTGAGTGGTGCTGTAAGTAGCGCAGTTGAATTTGTAGGTGATAGTCTTGCCGCTGGGATGCGCTGGATCAAGAAACATTTAAGTGGCTTGGTCAGTAATATGCCAGGGTATAGTTTATTGTCGGTGATGTTAGGTGAAGACCCTATTACAGGTAAAAATATTGCCAGAACAGGTAAAAATTTTATTAAAGCAGGTTTAGATGTTATTCCTAATGGTGCAAAACTTAAAGCCAAGTTAGAAGAAAAAGGGGCATTAACAGAAGCGGGAAAATGGCTGGATAAACAGATTGCCATTTTAGATTTTAGTCCCTCAGACATCTTACGTAGTCTGGGTAGTTTTTTTAGTGGTCTTTCCCTGTCAGATATTGGTTCACCTGCCGCCGTCTTTAAGCGCTTAAAGAATATTGTGCTCCCACCCATTGCTAGGTTGGCAACATTTGCCATTACAGTAGCAGGTAAATTATTACAGATTATAAAAGACTATATTCTGGATAATCTAGTTACTTTTGTAAAAGAGCGTACCAACGCCTATCCACTGCTCACCGTTATTTTAGCTAAAGACCCCATTACAGACAAAAAAGTAGAGCGCACACCTATCGCTTTATTACGTGGCTTTATGTTGTTATCTGATACAGGTAAAGAACAGTTACGACAAATGGAAGAATCAGGTAGTTTGCAAAAAGCAGCTGACTGGATTAATGGAGCATTGGCGCGTTTAAATATTACTTGGGACGTGATCAAACAAACTTTTGTAGATGCGTGGGAAGCGATTACTTTTCAAAGTGTGTTTCCCAATCCATTGGTTGCGTTTGCTGCGATTGTTAATATCATTGCTCCTCCTGCATTACGCATTGTTAACTTTGTTATTGAAGTCGCCGTCAAAATACTGAGTTTAATTAAAGATGCCTTGATTAATCGTTTGGTGAAATTTGCAAAAAACACGCGAGGGTATACTTTATTAACAGTTATTTTAGGTAAAGATCCTTTTTCAGGCAAACAAGTAGAAAGAACCACAGAAAACTTGATTAAAGGCTTTATGTATCTGATGCCTGGTGGTAAGGAACAGTTTAAGCAGATGAAGGAAACGGGTGCTATTGCCAGAATGGGCGCCCGTATTGATACTGCAATAGCCACACTTGCTTTTACTTGGGCTTATATTCGAGGATTATTTATTACCCTTTGGGAAAGTTTTAGCTTATCAATGCTAGCTCAACCCCTCCAAGCTTTTGCCAGAATCTTAGGCGTATTTTCTGACCCGTTTCTACGACTAGTCTCTTTTGTGGTAGAGATTATAAAAGTGGTTATTGAAGTGATATTACGGCTGATGAATTTCCCCATCAATTTGCTAAATAATATCATTACCAAAGCCATGCAGGCATTTGCCAATATCAAAAGAAATCCAATCGGTTTTTTGATGAATTTGCTTCGTGCAGTACGACAGGGTTTTGAACAGTTCTTTGGTAAAGTTTCTGAGTATTTAATTAAAGGCGTGGTTGACTGGTTGTTTGGACAATTATCAGATGCAGGGATTACACCCCCACAAGACCTATCATTTAAATCAATATTAGGACTGGTACTAGAAGTATTAAATATCACTGTTGAGCGTATCTGGCAAAAACTAGAAGAGAAAATTGGCCCAGAAAAAGTAGCCAAAGTTAGACGAATGCTTGATCGTTTAACGGGAGCATGGAGCTTTGTTAAAGATGTTATGACACGAGGCCCAATTGCAATCTGGGAATATATCCAAGAAAAACTGAGTGGTTTGTGGGACACGGTATTAGAAGCAATACGAAACTGGATAGTCACGCGGATTATTGAACGTGTCACAGCTAAACTTTTAAGTATGTTAGATCCAACAGGGATTATGGCTGTGGTTAATGGCTTTATGGCCTTTTTTAATGCCATTCAATCATTTATTCGTTATTTACGTGAAATGTTACAAATTGTTAATTCCTTTGTGGAAGGGGTAGCAGAGATCGCCGTAGGCAGTGTAGCCAGTGCAGCAAACTTTTTAGAGAATGCTTTAGGGCGTGCCGTACCGATAGCGATTGGTTTTCTAGCAAATCAAGTGGGGTTGAGTGGCTTAGGGAAACGAATAGGTGAAATGATTGGTCAAGTACGGGGCATGGTAGATAGTGCATTAACTTGGCTGGTTGATAAGGCGGTTAATGCAGGGAGTAGTTTAATAAATATGGGGCGATCAGCCATTTCGGCTGTGACAGAATGGTGGCGAAAAAGAAAAACATTTCGTACTGCAAGTGGAGAATCTCATAATTTATATACAGAAGGGGATGAGAATAACTTAAGATTTATGGTTGCAAGCCATCCTACAAATTATAGGGAGTTTTTAGGCCAACTTGTTATTAGCAATAACGATCCTAAGAAAGCTGAAAAACGAGTTGCAAAAACTAATGCAGAATCACTATTTGCTAGCCTTGTTAAGCTTTCTAGTGAACAAACACGATCTAATAATGATAATCAGGAACAAGCGGGGCATCCCGAAGAGTTTGATCAACAGTTAAATCGCTTAGCTAAAAATACCGCAGTATTAATGGAAGGTGCTGGGGATAACCCAATATCTTCTCCACCTGTATATGGTGGATTAACCTCCGCTGGTTATGGTATTTCAATGTTTGTTCCCAGGCTTGCCAAGACTGGGCCAAATGGTAGCAGCCCCTCAAGTAGCTTAACAACAGATAGTTTCGATAAATTAAATCAACGTAGAACATCAAGTGGAGCAAGCTACTATATTAAAGGTCATTTATTAAATGATAATGTGCATGGGTCAGGTAATACATGGCAAAACTTAACCCCCTTAACAAGATGGACTAATAATACAGACTCTGACAGTCACCTAAAGGCTGTGGAAAAATATGTTAAAGAAGAGGTCAATGATAAAGAACGAATTGTTGAATATAAAATTGAAGCTATTTATGACAGAGGTTTAAATAATGCCTATATTACAACGTTAGATAATGGAACAGACTCTAACAAGGAGAAGAAGAAACAGATAATCAGAGCAGAAAGGCTTATTCCATCAAAGTTAAAGGCTAATGCGAGTATTGTCGGTGTAACAAGAGCGGAAGATCAGCAGATGACATTACCTAATAAATTTATTGATAATATTGATGTTAATAACAGTGACAGAATTGATACTTCATTAGATCAATACTTTGTTGACGGTGAATCAGAAATATCAAGAACATATAAATCTATTAGTATCAATGCTGAACGCAATAGAAGTAAGAATGATAAGGCAGAAGCAGTAAAAGCACTTAGCTCAAATGTAATCAGTAATATTGGAGCGGGTCGGATTGATTTGATTTTGGATACGCCAGAGCCGGTGAATTTTACTTCTTTTGATTCAATGAGAGAGCGTATCCAACAATATGCAATGAATGAAATATATGCAGGTAATTCAGCATCTGCATCAAGAGCGGCAACTATCATTTATAGAGCTTTAGCTAATAATGATAAAGTAAGCTTAAATGGCAAAACTGAGATAGAGTGATACTTTTAAAGAAATGACTTCTAGCTCAATCAGGAGTAATTACTTTTTTATGTAAAGGTCTCGATATAAGAGAAAAATATGCGCTATGTTATGAATTTAAAGTTTATAATTTTAATTACATTTTCTAGTTTTTCTATTGCCGAAATTGATGCCAGCAGAAAACAGATTTTAGAGCCAGTCCTTATAACAATAAACCGAATAGAGAAAACATCACTAGATACTCCAAATTCTGTAAATATAGTTAATTTAGAAAGTAATCAAGCATTAACGGTTTTTCGTACTGTCCCTGAAACACTGAAAAATATACCAGGAATTATGGTGCAAAAAACAGGGCATGGACAAGGCTCTCCATTTATCAGAGGGTTTACTGGTTTTCGAACGCTGTATTTAATCGATGGTATTCGATTGAACAACTCAGTATTTCGAGACGGCCCGAATCAATATTTAAATACGGTAGATTCTTATAGTTTAAGTAAAGTTGAGGTCGTAAAAGGGCCCAGCTCTGTATTATATGGAAGTGATGCGATTGGAGGTACTGTTAACCTTTTAAGTCGAAAAAATAAGCATACAGAAACGGGTCTTCATTTGTACCCTAGTACTTTTTATCGTTATTCTACTGCTGAAAACTCACATGTAGGGCATATTGAAGTTGCAGGGAATTATGACGATAAGTTTGGTGCATTTTTTTGGTTAACTTATAAAAGTTATGGAGATTTAATAGGGGGCGGCTTAGTTGGTAGGCAAGAGAAAACAGGCTATGATGAATTGGATTTTAACTTTAACCTCGACTATTCTTTAACGCGTGATTCGAAACTTACTCTTGCTCATCAGAATGTTGATGTGGACAATGCATGGAGAACACATAAAACAATATATGGTATAGCTTGGAACGGAACAACATTTGGAGATGAAAAAAAAAGAGTACTTGATCAAAGGCGAGACCTTTCATATATAAAATATTCGGGTACAAATTTTAATGCGGCCTTTGATAATCTGAAGATTATGTTTTCATTTCAGCAACAAGATGAAGAAAGGTTTAGAGTTAAAGCTGATAATAGACGTGAATTAATGGGCTTTAATGTTGATACTATTGGCTTTTCAGTACAAGCAGATAAATTTACAGAATTTGGGCAGTGGGTTTATGGCGTTGAATATTATCATGATGAGGTAAATTCTTTTAAAACCAATTTTAATGCAGATGGTTCATTTAAAGCTGAAGAAATTCAAGGTGCTGTTGCTGATGATGCATATTATGACCTTTTTGGTGTATATATACAGAATGAATACGCCTTGCTGAATAGTTTGGATATGATTTTGGGAGGAAGGTTCACTTATGCGAGTGTTGACGCTCAGAAAATTAAAGATCCTGTAAGCGGAAACAGAATTTCTTTTTCTGATAGCTGGAATAATTTGGCAGGAAGTCTTCGTTTTCTTTTTCATGTTGATGAAGATAACCATTGGAAAATGTTTTCAGGGATCTCTCAAGGTTTTCGTGCTCCAAACCTTTCAGATTTAACCCGTCTAGATACTGCTCGATCAAATGAGATAGAAACAGCCGCCCTTGGATTGGATACAGAACAATATATATCTTATGAGCTTGGTTTGAAGACTGAATATGATAACTTTACGATGCAAATGGCATATTTTTTTACGGATATAGACGATATGATTATTCGTCAGCCAACAGGTAAAGTTATTGATGGAGAAAATGAAGTTACTAAGGTGAATTCTGGGAATGGATATATTCAAGGTGTTGAATTTAGTAGTAAGTATTATTTTAATAATCAGTTTTCTACAGTTATAAATGCTAGCTGGACAGAAGGGTATGTTGAAACGTATCCAACTTCAAATACGGTTAAAATTGTTGAGCCTGTGGATCGTTTAATGCCTATTACAGTGAATTTGGGTGCAAAGTGGCAATCAGTAAACAAACAATATTGGTTAGAAGGCCTGCTTACTATTGTAGAGAAGCAAGATAAACTTTCTACACGAGATAAGTCTGATACGGATAGGATTCCTTCTGGTGGAACACCAGGATATATGGTTTACAATATGCGAGCTGGTTTGACAGTTAATAAAATAGTAGACTTAACTTTTGCTCTTGAAAATATTGGTGACAAAGATTATAGAGTTCATGGCTCTGGGGTAAATGAACCAGGCAGGAATTTTATTCTAGGTGTTGCAATGAAAATTTAATTTATTATTTTAATTTATGTTACTTGCTTATAGTACAAATGCGTTTACAAAATATGATTTGATTACAGCAATAAATCATATAGCCGATTTGGGGTACTCGGGCCTTGAAATTTTATGTGAAAAGCCACATTGGTATCCTCCTGAAATAGATGAATACCAAGTGGAATTAGTGGTTGAAGTTTTAACCGCTCGAAACCTAAAAGTGAGTAATTTAAATGCTAACACGGCTAATAGTTTTTATTCTCCCGCTCCGCCTGAAAATGTATTTGAACCCTCGTTAAGCAATAAAAACCCAGATGTCCGTTTGGTGCGGGAGCAAATTATACAAAAATCTATTCAACTTGCTGATAAAGTTGGCGCATCATGTATAAGTTTAACATCAGGCATGCCCACACCTGGTTGTCTGCCAGAACAGGCAATAGATTTCTTTGTTGAGAGTTTAAAACGAATATGTGATTTTGCAGATAAATATAATATTAAAGTAGGAATTGAGTATGAACCAGGCCTACTTGTAGAACGATCTTCAGAGGTTTGTGAGATTATCCACCGTGTTGACTCTCCATTATTAGGCGTCAATTTAGATATAGGCCATTCTTATCTTAGTCAAGAAAACCCAGAAAATACGATTAATGATTTGGTAGGGCGGATATGGAATGTTCATGTTGAAGATATAAAAAATATGAAGCATTTTCATTTGCCTCCAGGTGATGGCGATATGCCTTTTGATAGATATTTTAATGCTTTAAAAACTATTCAATATACAGAGTTTTTAACGGTTGAATTGTATAGTTTTCCTGATAATCCTATCGAAGTTGGTAAAAAGTCTATCGATTATCTTTCAAAATTATTGGTATAGGCGATCTAATGGGAATAACAGTTGTTAGTTATTTACAATTATTGAGAATTCCTGCAATTTTTACCGTACTCTCTAATATTCTTGCCGCACATTTTATTGCTATTCAAGGACATTCAATACAGTGGGCTAATTTATTTTTATTAATGATTATTTCATCAGCAATTTATTTATCAGGAATGGTACTAAATGATTGTTATGATTTTAAAGAAGATAGTGTTTATAGCCCTCATAGACCATTACCTGCTGGGTATATATCTCTAGACAAAGCATGGAGCTTAGGTTGGGGCTTAATGTTAACAGGGCTTGTTGTGGCTTTTTATGCTGGGGTAATGCAGTTTTCTGTTGCTTTAGTTTTAGCACTACTTGTCATTTTATATAATGGTTACCTCAAACAAACAATTATTGCCCCATTATTGATGGGAGGCTGTCGATATTTTAATTGGATATTAGGTTTTTCTTTTGTACCTTTGACAAAAGAGGGGTTTATTATTGCTCTGCCTATATTCTTTTATATTAGTGCTTTAACTTATCTCAGTACAGAAGAGGCAACATTAGAAAAGAATAAGACTCCGCTGTTAACCTGTTTCGTGGGAATGATCATATGCTTATTGTTATTATCTTTTCCAATATTAGGCTCCATTACGATTGCTAATAGCAGTACAGCTATTTTAGTTATATTGTTTATATTGAATATTGTCTACCTACTTTGGCAAACTAATTTAAATTTCACATCACAACAAATTCAAAAAACTGTTAAAACATTGATAATGGGGATTATTCCATTGGACGCTCTTATTGTTTTAACACAGCAGTCTTATTGGCAAGCCTTCATAATATTTTTATTATTAATTCCTGGGTGGTTTTTAAGCCAGAGATTACGGGTGACTTGATTACGGAATAGTATTTTTAACTTTTTATTTTGTGGTAGAGTCAGAGTTATGATAGTTAGTAACGCTGGATCATACTGTGCAAATTGAAATTTTTAACAGTCTTAAGCAACAATTGGTTTCACTCTTATCACCCGAGCAAGTTGATTGGTTATATGCCTCGTTCGATAAGTTAGAAGCTAGTGATGACTTGGTTAATACCTTACTTATTTTGTCGGCAATAACTCGACGAAAGCTGGGTGAGCAGTATATTGAAAATAAAGAAGTAGGATTGAAAACATCAACGACCTTTATTCCTATTAGTCATTGGACTTGTGCTGAGGCTGGACGGGGCTTGTTAATATTAAAGGCTTTGAGTCTAGCTAACGAACAAACTGTAAGTATTATTCAGCAGTATTTTGAGCAGGGTGATGAGAAAGAAGTAACAGCTATTTGTAGGGTTTTGATGCTTCTGGATCAAACAGAATTATTAAAGCCCTTTGCTTTAGAGGTTGGAAGAACAAATAGTAAATCACTATTTTTATCATTGATTCAATATAATCCCTTTCCACAAGCTTGTTACACAGCTCATGAGTTTAATCAGCTGGTTTTGAAGGCACTATTTTTGGGACTGGAAATAGGCACTGTTTTTGGACTAAGAGAAAGAGCAAATAAAGAACTTTCTCAAATGTGTGAAGATTATATAAGAGAAAGGTTAGCTGCAAAACGGTCAATTCCTGTTGATATATGGCTTGCATTAGAACCTTATGCAAGTGAGTATGGTGAGGAAATGATATTCAGATATATGTCTGATGAAGATTATCAACATCGGTATTATTCGATTTTTGCTTTATTACAAAATAAGCCCATTTCAAAAATAAGAAAAATTAAATTAAATGAGCGACTAAGTGTTGAAGACGACAAAAAAATATTACAGTTGTTATCAACCATGGAACTAACTAAACAGGAGTAATAATGAAATTTTTTGATTCTCATATCCATATGCTTGCTCGTACTACCGACGATTATGAAAATATGAGTGAAGCAGGCATTATTGGTGTAGTAGAGCCTGCGTTCTGGCTAGGTCAGCCAAGAACACAAGCAAGTTCATTTATTGATTATTTTAATGCTTTAATTGGGTGGGAAACTTTTAGAGCAAGTCAGTTTGGGGTTCATCATTACGCGACTATTGGTATTAATCCAAAAGAAGTTAATAACGTTGCAATGGCTGAAGAAGTGATGAAGTTTTTACCTAGGTATTGTGCAAAAGATAATGTTGTCGCGGTGGGGGAAATAGGTTTTGATGATATTACCGATGCTGAGGACCGTTTTTTTGCAGAACAGCTTGAGCTGGCCAAAGAGTTGGATATGCCAGCCTTAGTTCATACCCCTCATCGAGATAAAAAAACAGGTACGGAAAGAACATTGGCTTTGGTAAAAGAAGTTGGTATTAATCCTGAGTTGGTATTAATTGATCATTTGAATGAAATAACATTACCTCTGGTGCTTGATTCTGGTTGTTGGCGAGGCCATTCGGTTTATCCAGACACCAAAATGAGTGAAAGCCGAATGGTGGCCTTATTACAACAATATGGCTTGGAAAAGATGGTGGTGAACAGTGCAGCAGATTGGGGGAAAAGTGATCCATTAAAAGTACCAAAAACGGGTAAAGCAATGTTGGATGCTGGGTTTACAGAGCAACAGATTGAGAAAGTTCTATTTTATAATCCGATAGAATATTATGCTCAGAGTGATAGAATCTCTGTAGAAGATGTATTGAAACCTATAGCCATTGATCAGCAAAAACTTTGGGAAGAAAACTCGGTTTTGCGTGGACAAACACCATTGATTCAGTAGTTATGAAGCAAAATATGGTTGGGTGGAGTAGAGAGGAATTAAGTTATTGTTCAAATGTTCACCCAGCAGAATCTATTGAAGCAATAATATCTGTCATTACTGACCAACTTGCTCCTATTCGAAAAGCAAGAAATTTGGAGCGAATGAGTACAGGCTTATGGTTATGTGATGTTGTCGCTAAGGAACTCATTAATAATATTGAAAAACATCAACAATTTCAAACTGTTTTAAAAAGTAACCATATTGAGTTGCTTACTTTAAATGGCTTTCCTTTTGGTAATTTCCATGCTGATAAGGTTAAGGAAAAGGTTTATATTCCTGATTGGAGTGATTCTCTCCGCTATCAATATACGATAGATCTAGCACAAATTTTAGCCGATAATCTTCCTGAACATATAAATGAAGGTACTATCTCTACCTTGCCATTAGGATATAGGCACCGATGGGGGGTGGAAAAACATCAGTTATCGGTAGAAAGTCTTTGTCAATTAGCTCTGTTTTTGGAACAACTTTATCAGCAAACAGGGAGTGTTATTCGTGTTTGCCTAGAAATGGAACCTGATTGTGTTTTGGAAACAACGGATGAAATGATTTCTTTTTTTAACAAAGATCTTTTAACTAAAGCATCTGAGTTAAATATTGATCAAGCACTGATCTATAAATTTCTAGGGGTATGCTTTGATGTTTGTCATCAAGCAGTGATGTTTGAAAAAATAGAACAGTCATTAAGGCTTTTTCTGCAGGCAGGAATTACCATAGGTAAAATACAAATTTCTAGTGCTTTGGAAATTAGCAATACAAGTAATGAAGATCTAGTTGAAAAAATACAACAATTTGTAGAACCTAGGTATTTGCATCAAACAAGCGTTTTGAATGATAAATCTGTACAAAGGTTTATGGATTTACCTGATTTAATACAGACGGGTTGTATACAGAAATCTTCTTTAGCTCGAGTTCATTTTCATTTACCCATACAAATTGAAACACTTGAAAACCCGGGGTTAGGGACTACACAAAGGGAAATTTTAAGGGTTCTTGATTTTTTGGCAGAAAATAATGGGTTCAAACCTCATCTTGAGATTGAAACCTATACTTGGCATGTCTTACCTTCATTCTTTCAGGCGGCCAGTATAGAAAAGGTTCAACAAGGTTTAATTGATGAACTTGAATGGTTAAGCCAGGAAATGCACAAACGTGAATTGTTGATATGAAAAAACCAGTTGTGGTTATTAATATTGTAGGTTTGACTCAGTCTCTATTAGGTGAAAACACACCTAATATCAATAGATTGATTAATGATGGTTATCTTTCAAAAATGGAGGGTGTTTTTCCTGCATTAACCTGTAGTGCTCAAGCATCAATGATGACAGGCTCTCTTCCTAGTGAACATGGCATTGTTGGAAATGGCTGGTATTTTAGAGACTTGGCTGAAATTGGGTTCTGGAAGCAGTCAAACAAACTAGTACAAGGAGAAAAGGTCTGGCAGCAACTAAGGCGAGGCGATAAGAATTTAACCTGTGCCCAATTATTTTGGTGGTACAACATGTATGCAGATGTTGAATTCTCTGTTACACCTAGACCTATTTATCCAGCGGATGGCAGGAAAATCCCTGCTATTTATTCTAATCCATCAAGCTTATGTTCTGAAATTGAAAAGGACTTAGAAACTTTTCCCTTTTTTAATTTCTGGGGGCCTGCTGCTGATATTCGTTCATCACAATGGATTGCTGATAGTGCACAATGGACAATAGCTAAACATCAGCCTTCACTCACCTTTGTTTATTTACCTCACTTAGATTACAACTTACAGCGATTAGGCCCCGATCATCCAGATATTTGGAAAGATGTAAAAGAAATTGATAAGGTTGCTGGTCAGCTTATTGACTTTTCTCAACAACAAGGTGCTGATGTTTTAATAGTTTCAGAGTATGGAATTGAGTCAGCAAAGGCTGTTGTTAATATTAATCAAGTATTGAGAGCGCACGGGTTTATCGCTGTGAGAGATGAATTAGGTTATGAAATATTAGATTGTGGAGCCTCACGGGCATTTGCGGTTGCTGATCATCAAATTGCTCATATTTATGTGAAAAATCAGTCAGATACTGGGAATGTCAGAAAACTATTATCAAAAGTAGAGGGTATTGAATTTCTTCTGCATGGACAACAAAAGACTGAATGGGGAATCGACCATTCACGAGCTGGTGAAATTATTGCAGTAGCAGCGGAGAATTATTGGTTTAATTATTATTATTGGCTGGACTCTGATAAAGCACCTGATTTTGCCAGAACGGTAGATATTCATCGTAAGCCAGGGTATGACCCCGTAGAACTGTTTATGGATCCTTCTCTACACTTTCCAAAAATGGAAGTTGCTTTGAAAGTGTTAAAAAAGAAATTAGGTATGAGAATGTTGATGGATGTTATCCCATTAATGCCTGAGCTTGTTAAAGGTACTCACGGGCGAAAACCAGCTTTAGGAAGTAACCTTAATCCTGTTGTTATAGGTTCAAATAAGAAATTTGCATCTGATAATATTGCAATGATTGATATTAAATCATTAATAATAAATCATTTTAAATGATTTGTGATGAAGCCTTTATTAGGAAACCATTAACTTTTATTACGAGTAAACTATGAATGATAAAGAATTACCTAAAAAAGTTCAGTTAAAGCTTGATTTAATGTTCGATGGAATTCGGTATTCTGATGCATTAGCTGAAGCAGCTGAAGATGCTTTTCCAAATTTCTATCCCTATCGATTTGCAGAAAATGAGATAGATCCAACAGGCAAAGGAAAAGCTACAATCCCATACTTGATGTCGATAGAAAATGGAATATCAACACGGATTAAAGGTAATGGTCAGTCAAACTGGTTTGTTGAAGGCGGAAAAAATAAGGGATATATTTTAAAAAAGGATACAGATAAACAGATTTTAGAACCGTTAAGTTTTGCCCCAATGCCCGCCTGGATGCAGTCTGTTACTAATGATGGTACTCCAATGAGTCAGACAGGTATAAGCTTGCATGGGGATATGGCTGTTATAAATATTGCTCCAGCGTGCCAATATTTTCTAGCTGAAAAAGAAAATGGGGTTTCAATGCGATGTAGTTTTTGTGCCTATGGAGCACCTGACCAGCGGAGTCAACAACTTGGTCAGGTCATGGAACAAACGTCATTAACTGAGCAAGCATATGCTCGAATGAAAGAAACACTGGTTGAGGTGATTGCAAGTCAGCAAGTACGCCATATTTATTTGGTGGGTGGATCTATGGTTGATTGGGAGCAGGAGGGCCAACGTTTTATTGAACTTGCCAGAGAAGTTCAATCGATTAATCAGCACAAAATACCAGTAAGTTGTGGGTCTGGTGCAATACCTGATCATACTATTGAGCAACTTTATACTGAAAAACTGGTGGATTCAGTTTGTTTTAATTTAGAAGTTTGGTCTGAGCCACTTTTTTCAACGGTATGTCCAGGAAAACACAAATTTGTTGGGTATGATCGCTGGATTGCCGCATTAGAAAAAGCGGTGAGTGTTTTTGGAAAGGGGCGCGTTTATACTGCAATGGTTGCTGGAATTGAGCTTGAAGAAGAATATGGACTGAGCCCAGAACAATCCATCAAAATAGCATTGCAAGGAGCTGAGGATTTATGCTCTAAAGGTATCATTCCTATTTATTCATTATATTGGCCTGTAGCAGGAAGAAATTTGCCTGAACGGTTTTCAATACTACGACAATATTTTGAACAGCTTAATATCGGATATGCTGCAATTAGGAAAAAATATGATGTGACTATTTGGGATGGCTTTATGTGTTCTTGCTGTGCTTATATGCAGTTAGAGTGTGATGTAGATAAATTTAAGTAAAACAATAGATGATTAACTTAAGGTAAATATTATGAGCGACGATAATAAGCATGTAGACCCTAGTTTGATTATGCAGTTATCCACAGCATATTGGGATTCTCAGGTTTTTCTTACAGCAAATAGAATAGGTTTATTTGAATGTCTTTCTCAACAATACAAGACGGTTGATGAAGTTGCACAGAGTTTGTCACTAAAAACCAGACCGACAAAACTGATGTTGAATGTTTGTGTGGCATTGGGCTTATTACAAAAACAAAATGAAGAATATAGTAACAGGGAAGTAACTGAAAAATTTTTAGTTCCAGGACAGCCAACCTTTATGGGAAATGCAGTTGCATATAGTGATGATTTATATGAAACCTGGGGAAAACTGGAACAATGCCTTAGGGAAGACCAACCAATGTTAGCTTCAGTGGATTATTTGGGTAAAGACTCCGAGCGTACAAAACATTTTGTTTATGGAATGCATAATAAAGCAATGGGAACAGCTAATGCGCTTGCCAATTTAGTCGATTTAGAAGGAAAAAAACAATTATTAGATGTTGGAGGTGGCCCGGGTACTTTCTCTTGTTTGTTGGCTGAATCTTACCCAGACTTACAAAGTCGAGTAATGGATCTACCTGATATTGTTAAACATGCTAAAGATATTATTGCTTCAATGGGAAAACAACAACGGGTAAAAACTTATCCTGGTGATTACCATGTTAATGACTTTCCAAAAGAAAATGATGTGGTTTTAATTTCGGGTGTTTTTCACCGTGAAACGGAAACAGCATGTAAGGCATTAATTAAAAAAGCCTATGGAAGTCTTATTTCTGGAGGGGTGTTAATTATTAGTGACGTTTTTACAGATGAGGGAGGCATATCACCTACTTTTTCAACTCTATTTTCAATCAATATGTTATTAACGGCTGAAAATGGTGGTATTCATGAGGATGCCAAAGTAAGTGAATGGATGAAAGACGCTGGTTTTTTAGATATGAATAGCAAATCATTTCCTCCCCCTATGCCTCATCGATTAATTATGGGAGTTAAATTATGAGACTGACAAAGAAAATTATAGTTGCTTTGGTTCTACTACCTTTATCGGTCAATGCTAAAGAGAGTGATTCTATCAATAAAGCTGAATCTAGGAAGTCACCCCCGATTGAAAGAATAGATGAGAATAATTATAAAATAGGTGAAATTCTGATTAATAAAATAGCTAGAGAATTTACTATTCCAGCTATTTTTTTACGTAATTCACCTCCTCTAGAGTTTTTAGCTGTTGCAAAAGGAGGGGGGAGAGGTTATGAGTCTCTTTTAGAAGTGGACGCTTCCGTGTATGAATTTAATTTAGCTTGTATTCTTATTGGGTTGGACAAACATAAAGGTGCTACTCCTGAATATCATTTCGACCCTGCCCCAATTAAAGGTGATGCAGTAGAGATTATTGTATCCTGGCAGGATAAAGGAAAAACCGTTCATTATGATGCTTCAGAGTTGTTTTCTTTTAATAATAAAAAACTATCAAATGATAATTGGGTTTATACAGGTTCATCATTTTTGCCTAATGGTGGTGGTTATAGAGCTGAGTTAGACGGAGGAACTTTAGTTGGGTTTATTCATGACCCCGCGAGTATCATAGAGCATAAAACAGGTTTTTCGGGAGAAAGTTATTCTTTATTGACGATTAATGAATCTTTAATTCCAGAATTAAACACAGCTGTAACAGTTAAATTTAAATATACAGGTTTTTCCGAATAGGACGTGGTTATTTATTCTTAAATTTATACTGCCAGACTAACCAAGCCGTGACAGGTAATATCATTGGAAGTAATAAACCAATGCCTATGGAGTTATCAGGAAAAAAAGTTGCCCCATTTCCTGTTAAAACAGCTGCAAAAACAGCATTAGCAAACGTTGAAATAAACATAAAAGGAAATAATTTTATTCCTCCAGCCCCCGCAGTAAACGTAACCGCTTCTGATACTACGGGAATAGGGCGAGTGATTGCTAGAATAAATAAGGTTGGGGATTGTTCAAATGTGCCAGAAAAAGGTTTTAGAGCTAGTTTTCCTGCAAAGTAGCCAAGTAAGTTCCCAACAACTAAGCCTCCCCAGCACCAAAGAAAACCAACAAAAAAACCTAAACGCGCTCCTAGCATCGTACCTATTATGGTTGATGGAATGGGCAATAAAATATCAGATGTTAATAACAGAGCCCCCGATAGCCCAAATAGAAATGAATTGTTATCAGTACTCGATAGCCAGCTTTCGCCAGGAAGTTCTCCAATAATAATAAAAGGAATGATAGGAATAAGTAAAGCAATGCAAATGATGGTTATTATGGAATGATTTTTTGTAAGCATAGCGTTTGGTATGGGGCTAATAGAATAGTTAAAGTGACTTGTGTCTGAGTTGGTCAAGTAAAGCTTTTATACTAGAAAATATTTTTCGTTGTAAACAAATTAGCAAGATAAAACAGATTAATACTGCCAGTAAAAGTAGAGTCTGAATACTTGATGTTGTTTGAATATTAAAACTGTTTATTTGAGTTGCATTGATAAGGGGGAGTTCAGCAGAAACTTGTGATACAGGGATAAACTCTTCATGAGCATTATAGTAATATTGGATTTTAGAAGATATATCCCCCAAATGAAATGAGAATGTATATAAACCTTGATGGTTTAAAGTGATATTAGCCGAAAAACGTCCAGCAGCTATTTGCTCTAGCATTACTTTTTTTATATTTCCATCAGGTGAGGCAATAGTCAAATGAGCGGAGTCTACTTTGAGCCAATTAAAAGATTTAGATACTGCATCAATTAAGATTGTTAAATCATTTTTATTTCTATTGAGCGTGTAATAAATGGATTGACTGTATAGCGTATTATTTAGCCAATCAAGCATGTTTTTAAACAAAACTCTGTGTTCAGTCCAAAAAAGCCAAGACTGTGCCCAGTTGCCTAAACCTGAGGGCATCACAATGACTTTACCCAGTCCTGCCTGCTGTATGGCAATAATTGGGTCTCCTGCAGTTGATTGTAGAAAAATCAAATTATCGTGTTTGGCTTTTGTAATCTGGTAAGCTTTTACAGCAGGCCAGTTATTGTTACCTTCAAAAAAAGGTAAGGTTTTATTTTGCTCTATTTTAGTTGAATTTTGTTCGACTGAAGGTCTTTGTCGCTCCATTTCTTGACGAAATAGTTTAGGAAGTTCAAGAAATTCTTTTGTTTGTAATAGTCTCCCTTCATTAATACGGGTCAAACGCTTTAAGTATTTAGTATTTGCCTGGTTTCCAGCAGCAATAGCAATGACATCTATTGAATGAATTTTCAGGCTATGCTCAATGTTAGATATTTCAGCTGAATCAAAATGGCCATCACTTATTAATATTAACACTCGTTTTTTTACATTAGTTTTATTAAATTCATTAATAGCCATGTTTATCGCAGGCGTTAAACGTGTACCACCAACTGCATAGTGCGATATTTTTGATTCAAGTAGTTGAATTGAACTTGTGTTTTTTTGTAGGGGAATAAGGAGTTGAGGGTCTACATCAAAACTAATTAAAGAGACTAGGTCTTTAGAATGAAGCATTTTTATGCTTGATAAAATTGCTTGCTTGGCTAAATGTATGGGAGACAAACTAAGGTTATTTCCTTCCATGCTTCCAGATTTATCAAGTAGAAAAATAAAACTTGCAAGGTCTTTAGGCTGAGCCGTTTCTGAGGTAACAGGTAGCAATTTTTCCAATAAAGAGAACCGATAATTACCTGAACCAAAACTGTGCTCTCCACCTAAAACTAACAGCCCAAGCCCTGACTCACGTACAGCTAAATCTATAGCTACCCAGCATTCAGTTGTTAAGGAATTAAAAGTAATATTATCAACAATAATACTGTTATAACTTGATAATTGTGCTTTGTCTGTTAGACATTGAGACGGGTGTATGCTTGATACATTAAAACCAGATTGGCGTAATATATTTCCGAAGTGGGGCAAGCTCGCCATATTATGCAAATACAGCACGGCATTTGAATGCTGAATATTAACAACCGTATTACGAGTGTTATTGTTCATTTCCATATCAATTGTATTATCAAGCTTTACTTTGATAATACAGCTTGGTGTTTTGCAATCTTTGATAAAAAACTGGGATACAGTTAATTTATTTGCTGTTAGTTGAATTGATTGTTGAGCGTGTAACTTATCATTCACAAATAAAAGCAGCTTGGCAGTTGTAGAATGATTGCTACTGAGTGTGATGGAAATAGGAATGTTATGTTGGGCTTCTATAACTAAGGGCGACTTAAGGTCTACTATCCAGCTATCTAATATTTGCTTTGAGTCTGTCAGTGATATTTTATAAAAACGATGTCCTTGAGATTGAAATTGTTTAATAATCTTTTCTGAAGGGGCGAGTGTTGTTTGTTGATCATGTAGCAATAAAAAAACAGCAGGAGATAGAGGGTCTAAAAATTGACGACTAATAGATAATGCTGTTTCTAATCTTGAACTTTGTCGCTGTAAAGGCTTGGATCTTGTTAAAGTGGGTGATGCTAGAAATGCCTTAACCTGAGGACTGTCAATTTTTAAAGATGGAATTTCTATAACTGCATTTGTGGCATAACGAATAACTGTTAATTGGCTGTTTAGCGATGACTTTTTAATGTGTGAACGTATCTCTGACCATACAGATTCATTTGGTTTTTGTTCCATACTCAAAGAGTCATCTATTAGCAGAATAATATTTTTGCTAGCGGATTCATGAGGAATTTTAGGGTCAATAAAGGCTGTAAATAATAATATTAATATTGTGATACGAAGTATTGTAATCATCAATTTATTTTATAGCGTGCAGTATTGTGTTTAAAGATAATAACCCAATCTGTTAATACTAAAATAATAGTAAGCAGGATTAACCAAGGTGTAATTGGATAAGAGCTTGAAGCATATGTAGGCTGAAAGTTTGGTTTATTTGTGGATATTGGAAGGGCACGTATACGAGATTCACTAGCTGGACGATTGACTACTTTAATGGGATCAAGGTAACTATGCTGGACTGCCAAGTCGATTAATCCAGCAATAAGTACAGGAAACTCCTGGCGATTAGTTAATATTGGGTGTTGAAGGTCTAAATAGCAATCAACAATTGATTGAGGCTGTTTCGTATGGCTTATTAATACTGTATTACCAGCTACAAAAATAGGGTTGTTATTGATCGTTGAGCTGGGGCTAGGAAAGTATCGAAGCAACGCTTGTTTGAAGTGTAAATTATTGAGTGTTTTGCTATCAGTTAACCAGGCTAATGGTTTAGTATTTGGATATGATTGCTTAGCTGTATGAAATTTGAGGATAGCCGTTTTCTGTTTTAAAGCTGAATTTCCACATTGAATGGTTAAGGAACTTTCTTCAGTCGATTCTTTAATTATTTTTAAGTAAGGGTGAGTGTTAAGAGCTTTTATTAATAAGGCAGGACACTGGCCGACTATTTTTGATTTTAGGTAAAAAGAACTATTTAATTTTAAACTATCATCTATGGCTAGAGAGTCAGAGTGTTTAAACCGCAATAATAGCTGCTTTGATGGTATTAAATTGAGATCAATTTTAAATTTAATCTGGGTGCTTTCTTGGGGAGATAGGTTAAGTTCCCATTGTTTAATTTTTTGATTTCCTGAAAATAGTTGAAGGGTTCTGCTTGTTGCTTGTTTCCCATCATGAAAAATTTGAGCTATTGCCGATAGACTATCTTTTTTAGTTATTTCAGGTCTAACAGAAAATGAACTAATAGCGCTATTTTCAGTTTGACTTCCTATAGTAAGTAACTGGGAAATAGGGTTTTTTGTAGACCACTGGTTAATTTTATTATCTGCATTATCTGTTATAAGCCAGTGACTCCCTTTAGTCGATTGGATTTGTGGAGGTAGCTGTAATTCTTTAGAGTTAACAGCGTACCAATCATTTAATAATGATTTCCAGTTGTCATAATTATTTCTATAGAGATTTAGACTGGGTTTGTTGGCTGCTGTTAAAGAGTGGATGCTCAGCTCTGTTATTGTTAATTCATTAGCTTTTTTTAATAGATTATTTATGGCAATAGAGGCGCGTGATCCATTTTGTTCCTGAGTTTGCATACTTATAGAGTCATCTAACCAAATATGAACCTTAACTCAGTCATTGTTATCCAGTGGGGTGAAGCGATTGATAGAATAAGTGCTCCTGCAATAGCAGCACGTAAGTACCAGATTTTGTCAGGAGGGCTAATTATTGGGGTTGTTACTTGGTTTTCATTTTTATCTAATTGCCAAAAAATTAGGCTAGAAACAAGAACAATATGTTGAGTTGTACGGAGTTGATGTAGTAGTCTAATTAAGGGGATGACTGGAATCATCAATATCCATAAAGAGTTTGTCCATTGCAGCATTAGCTAAAGCCTGCGGATGTGTTTAATGGTTGTATCTTGCCAACTTTGAGTTACATCAGAAAAACTATATTGATATCCATGTTGCTGACAAAATAGTTCAAGTTCAGTAGACTGCTTATTAATGTTTTCCCTTACTTGGTCAATATTTTCGGGTGTTGCATTAAACGGCTGTTTTTTTCCTGTTTCTATATCTGACAATATTGTATCTGTTGTTATTAAGTATTCTTGTCGATCCATAATTTGTAGTACATGAAGAGGGCTCTTCATTCCTGCAAGCTGTTTTAAGTCTGACTTCATCATATCAGGCTTAAGAAAATCACTGATAATTAAAATTTTTGATGGCGTTTTTAATAGGGGAAGGCAACTAAGCAACATAGAATCTCCACCTTTTTGACGAGGGTAATGCTGCTGCAAGGAAAGGTAAAGCTTTTTAAATTGCTGTTTACCTAAACCTAGAGGAAGGTAGCCATTTACTTTCTCATCAAAAAAAATAACACTTAATTGGTTCCCTGTATTAAGCAGAATATAGCAAAGTGCACATGCAATTTGTATGCTTAAGTGCCACTTTTTAGTATCAGGAAGTCCCATAGAAGCACTGTTATCGATACAAATGTACCAGCGGTTATTCTGTTCAAGATATTGCTGTTGAACTTGTAATTCATTACTGCGAGCACTGCCTCTCCAATTTATGAAACGAATTTCATCACCGTGGCTGTAATTTTTTGTGCCAGCAAATTCATTTTTCCCTAAAACAACTTTATTAGTCGCTTGGTGTGCTCGAGAAAATAACTGAGGATTAAAAGACTTTTGTTGGGCTATTCTGCTCAGTGCCTCAAGTTCAGCTATGGCTGGGAGTACTTGTTTGTTTGAGATTTTTTCCATAATCTAATAATTTCAATTAGAACATCATCAGGATTTATACCACTGATTTCACTTTCCAAGTTTAATAAAATTCGGTGGCGTAATGTGAGTAATGATACTTCAATAAGATCTTCAATTGCTACATGAGCTCTAGCATCTGTTAAAGCCCTGATTTGGGCTGATTTTATAAGTGCTTGTAAGCCTCTTGGGCTTGCGCCGTAACGAATGTGTTGTTTAGCAAATGTGTGACTTTCTTGGTGCTTACCATGAGTAGCGAGAATTAAGGAAACCGCTGCGCTTTTTACTTTGTCTGAGATAATGACTTGCTTGGCTAGAGACATCATTTCAATTATTTGCTGGCTATCTAGTACAGTCTCCAAATCATCTATTGTTTTGTTCTCAAGAGTAATATCAAGTAAGTTTAATAAGGATGAGGCTGAAGGATATTGAATACTAATTTTGAACATAAAGCGGTCTAGTTGCGCTTCTGGAAGAGGGTAAGTTCCTTCTAGTTCAATCGGGTTTTGTGTAGCAATGACCCAAAAGGGGTGTGGTAGAGGATAGCTTGTACCTGCACAGGTCACTTGATGTTCTTGCATGGACTCAAGTAAAGCTGATTGTGTTTTAGGTGTAGCTCTATTAATTTCATCAACAAGTACCAAGTTGTTAAAAACGGGCCCTTTGTGAAAATTAAAATGTAGATTATCAGAGCTATTTGTTTTGAGTAAAACTTCGCTTCCTATAATATCGGAGGGCATTAAATCAGAAGTACATTGAATACGAGATAGACTCACGTTAATACTTGCGGCAAGAGCTTTGATTAATTGGGTTTTTCCTAGTCCAGGTAAACCATCTATTAAAATATGTCCACCAGAGAGTAAAGCAATTAATAAATGTGTAATTACTTCATCTTGGCCAACAATCACATTAGAAAGTTGATTGTGTAATGAAACAAAGTTTTGTTGGAATGTGGTGATAGAATTTTTGGCAGTATTCACAGGATTTAATCAGTTACTTGAATTGATTTTAAATAGGTAATTGCATAGTTTCTCTGAACAGGGGTGAGCATATTTGTGAGGGATATTGCTTTCTTACTTGTAATATCGCCTGCTGAAAGTTTACTGCTATTAAACTCCTGAGTAAATTGAAAATTTTTGCTGATTATTTTCTCGTTGGATCCTCTATATGTATGAATAGCTTTGTTAGGTAAAAGAATAGTCATGTTTTTCTCTTCTATGACATGGCCTTTTTTCTTTGATATTAATTCTTGCATAGAGTCTTTAGTGTTTCCAGTTGTCATATTATCAATTTTAGGTGTGGATGAGTTCAACTGAGAATTTTGATTATGACTGGTTTTCTTTGAATCAGCAGCTTTCTTTATTTGTGTTTGGTCTGACTGAGAATACTTGTCTGAAGGTGTTGGAATTTGATGATTATCAACCTTTTTATTTATTTTAAACTGCTTTTGTTGAAGCTCTGGAGAATCAAGGCGATTTATTTCTGATTTTAATGTAGACGCAATATTGAGAGTTTTCTTTATTGAAGTGGGCGTTGAGATAGGATAGAAATGGGTTAGAGGAGGTATTGAGTTTAACGTAAATAGTAGGCATGAAATAGTGATACCTAGCCATAACCAAGGAAAGCTGATAGATCTAAAGCAATGCAAGTGCTCGATTGTATTATATTTGTGAGTTATCGAGTGCGCGGTATGCTGTATAACTAAGGATGAAAACTCAGACATTCCCTTTTTCTGATTAGATATTAATTCTAATGCAGTCATTAGTATCGACTTAGTAGCTAATAAATCATCAGCAACTAGGGCGCTATCATCAATGGAGGGTTTACAGTATAGAGTGTAAATTATGGTGCTAATGATAGGAAAACTACTTAAATACAAGATAGTTCTAATTGAAAAAATAACATTATAATAAGCTAGCAAGATAAGGATAATTAACATTACGACTGTTACTTTCAAAGCAATAGATATGTTTTTGCAATAAATGTTAAGCCAAAGTTGTGTTCTAACCTTGCGTAAAAATAAAAAGATAATAGCAAATTCACCAGTATTCAATTTACTAACCAGTTTAACCATAAGAGATAATTATCTAGTAAAAATGCTGCTATCAGCAAACAGAAAAAAAGACTAGTTCCCTCTGATAAATAAGCCAATATTCTAAATTTATTTATTATTAATATAATAAACAAACAGATGGATGAAATGATTATAAATAGAATCCCGTATTTAATTATACTAAACCATGGAATAGAGCCCATTAGCCAGCTGAGAATTAATAAGGGTAAAGGAATTAGTAAGGAAATTAATGATGTAAAAATAGTTTCAGAAAAAGAAATATAACGACAAAAAATGGGAATTGAAATACAAGTTGAAAATAAATGCAGGCAGTAGAAAATTTGTATTGCCTGTTGAACGATATATTGCACTTTAGCATGAGATTGGTTTTCTGTTAGCTCTCCTGTTACCCATATTAACAAAGGCAATATAATAAAAAAACTAATCAGCGTTGAGCTACGTAAAACATTCATAAGTCAGTTTGAGTAGGCTCATTATGGATGAGTAGCCAGCCTTCATTAGTATGGAAATGTTGAAATAGTGGTGATGCATAAGGAATAAGAACTGCTACATTATATTTTTGTGATTGCTGTCTAAATAACTTCATAAGGTTGGTATTTAATTCTGCTGGGACAGAAGCATCAAATGACCAGTACTTATGAGGGGATAAGGGTGGCAAGGAATAGATATCCTCCCCCCAAGACAATAAACTATTGTAAATAATGGCATTACTGAGGTTAATAATTCTTGGGCTATTGTTAACAATTTCCAGTTTTAAAGGAGACTGAATAAATTGACTGGATTGCCATTGCCATAATTGTGTTGACAGTAAACTGGTTGAAAATTCAATATTCATTAAAGCTGGTGTATTGTCATTAAACTTAGTTGTTGGCAATACATCAGAGTATGCATTAGTAGGTAAAGCAATGGAGCCATTCCATAATCCCTGTCCATCTATATGTACTAAACTTGTGTAACGGGCTGATGATCGTAAGTGAGACATTTCTAGCCAACTGATGATGTTTTTTGAAGGCTCTTTATGCCAGAAACTAAGGGTAATAATTGAACCTAGCAAAGGAGTAATCAGGAATACTATTTTTTTCACCTTAAATAAGGCTAAGCACAAAATTAAGGCAATATAAGTAAAATAGAAAAATAACAGAGTGGAGTTTGTATGAAGATTTTTAACTGAAACCTCATTAAGTTTTGTTGCTTCAGGTAAGGTTGTAGAGGTGGATTTTAACCAATACTGGATGGATTCCCTAGCTAGTAGTTTTGAAGCGTTTGATGTTAGAAAAAAAGCACCCCGACAGCCAGCTATAGCTGATAAATTATCCCTAATACTATCTGGAAAGTTAAAAACAATTACTTTTCCACATTCTGCGATATAGTGAGAAAAAGCATTTAGTTGGACATTCTCTAATCGTTTAAAGGATGAGTAAGAAATTAAGATTGCATCAATTGCTTGATACGCCTTAGAAAACCGGGGTAGTGATGATGCATTGCTTGGGAGCAGTTTTATATTTAGTTTGTTTAAGGTATCAAGAAGCTTGAGTGGGACAGAGCCATTGTTATCAATAACAGCCATACTTGGTTTTAAAGCCGGCTTTAAGCGTATGTTTTTCGAAATGGAAGTTTTACTATCTTGCCTAGTTAGTTTAAAGCTAGCTAGTGTATCTTGTGTTAAAACAACAGGGAATGAAGTGAAGTATGGGGTTTCTGCTGGTAAAAAAAAGGATTGTTTAATTTTATGGTGTTTAATATTAACCATTCCACCGTGCTTGGAAAAAACCTCAATACCTATTTCGGTGATTTTGCCTGGATGATAGAAACCATTCCAGGCAGGATGTAAATTGAGCTTTAATAATTTGTTGTTCTCAGAATTTGCCATATTAGCTGCAGGCAAAATTGATACGTTAATGAAACAAAGAATAAGTATCTTAATAAGCTTCTTTGTATTCTGCTTCATTTGCTATTATCGAACTACTTGGTTTAAGGCAATAATGCTCCACGAAGTTACTAAGTTCTTATCGCTTTCCCACCAGCGGCCATTTGTATTTACCCAGAACCCTTGTTTATCTTGGATATGTAATAATTTTTTAGTTAAATCATTTCGCCAGTTATGTGTCACTCCCTTAGCATCGGTAATTTCAATTTCACCATAAGCAAACATGCTTTTGGCAAAAGCATTGTAATAATAAAACAGTCCTTGCTTATTAACAGCTCCAGGGTTTTTTTCTAAGGTGTAATTATTTTTGATCCATTGATAAGCTGCTTGTACACGGCTATCATTTTTATCTACACCAGCAAACAGTAAACTTATAAGTCCTGCATGAGTCATGCCCCCATAAGAATTTGTTTCACCATTTGGACTAAACCCAGGCATATAAGTAAACCCTCCATCATTTTTAGCCCATGCTTGGTCGTTACTTTCACTATTGTTTTGGCTGCGGTTAATAAAAGATAATGCTTTGTTCCAAACAGGGTCATCGGGATTGAAGTCAGTTTTCTTTAAAGCTTCAATAGCAATATATTGATTGGAAAGGTCTGGGCGTTCATCCCCTCCATAGCCAATACCACCATAATATTTATGACTAGGTTGGTAGTCTTTATCTTCATCTAATTGCAAACCAGAAAGAAACTTTTGCGCATTGCTGATGATTTTGTCGTAAGCAGGGTTTTGGGTGGCTTTTAAGGCTGTTATAGCAACGGCAGTATTGTAATTAACATTCTGAAGTGATTCGCTAATAGCACCATTTTTTTTAACATGAGTTAAAATGTAAGCAATAGGTTTAGTGATAAAAGGACCGTCGGCTTCAACATATTTTCTAGGGCTTTCTAAAAAGGCGCGCAAGGCAAGTCCTGTAATGCCAACTGAATTAGACCATGAGCCATTATCGGCCTGCTGTTTTCTCAGAAAGTGTAATCCGTAATCAACAGATCTTTTTGCCTGTTTTTTTAATGTTGCATCCATCATTGACTCTTCTGCAATGGCCGAGTTTGATAGCGATAATAAAAGCAATAGAGTACTGCTTAAAAAATGGGTGAGTTTCATATTGATTGCCTCGCAAGTGGTTTAACAGGACTTTGCATTTCTAGAATAAAATAGCATTGATAAAGCAAATATTGTTAGCCCTAAGTTAATATAAAAAGTGTTTGGGTAGTCAAATCGATACATACCATAAGCTGAATTTTGATAAAACCATTGGCTATGAAGGTAGTCATAATTAAGCATGCTTGCTACATAAGTTAAGGGACTGCTCCACAAAATTAGCTGTAATGATAATTGTGAAGAAAAATTTGATTCAACCCATGGAGATAGCCATAGAGGCATTACAGACATAAATAGGGTGAAAAAAAGTATTAATAGAGGTGTTTGAGGAGAGTAAAAAAAATGATTAATAAATCGTATTAAGCTAAGGGCAAAAAAACTAATAAAAAACATCGCATAGCCAGATTGTAGGCATAAACCAATATGTTGTCGCGAGTTTTCATTAATGCAAGCAATTATAAAAGTAGAGATTGCTAATAATGAACAGCTTAAAATAGAAAAAAGTACTGTCTCGGGTGCTTTTTTTACTGGGTAAAATAGAAAAGCAGAGATAAGGGTTGCTGTGATTAAAATAATTAGGCTTAGCTGTATTGGCGAGTATTCAATATGATGGCTGGCAAGTGACCATAAAATAATACTACTGACTATAATCAGTACGTAAATAAAAAAATACTGTAAAGAATAACTATTAAAACGTAGCATTTAGCTGTTTTTTTCAAGATGTTGGTGGGTATATTTTAATAGCATTTCAAACTGTTTGAAAAGTGAATGCTCATTGATTTCAATGGGGTTTTTAAAAAAACAAGCAAAATGATGCATGGGTCCTGATTCATTATTTCTATCTGCAAAATCAGTTAAACGGATCATATCAATAACTAAGGGGGCCGCCAAAATTGAGTCACAGCCTTGCCAAGTAAATTGCATGGTCATGGGAACGTCAAGAAACCCCTGGAAGTGAATAAGATCCCATGCAGTTTTCCAATCCCCTAAAGAGGGAACATAATTGATACTAACTCCCGCATGTACGGGATAACCTAAGATATTATTTAAAACTGCTTCTTTGTTGTTAATTTTGTTTTTGCACTTTTCAGTATCATTTAGTGTTTTTCCATCACCATTACCTAAAAGGTTAATGCCTTCCCAACTCATAATACGTAAGTTGCGCTCTGCAAACATCGGGGCAAGTGCTGTTTTGAGTAATGTTTCTCCTGTTTTTCCATCGTTACCATAAAAACTAGTGTTTTTATTAAGGGCTAATTCTTTTAATGCACCTATGGCACAAGCTATATTTGGACTGAAGTTAATATAGCTACAATGTTCTTTGAATGCTGCATAAGCACAAAGCATGCTAGGAAGAACTTGATCTTTCTGATTATTGTTTAAAAGTTGTTCAAAGGTATCCAGGTTTTTATGATGTGCAGATAATTCTATGTAGGGCTCAGCAGATGAAAGATTGACCATAACAACACGATCAAGATTGTTTCTTTTAATAAAAGACCTTAATTGCTCTCTGAGTAATTCACTAAGATCTTTTAAGGTAGGTTGATTATTGTTCTCAGTTGTTGGTTCCCAGGATAGTTCGGGCAAGGTGCAGATATTTTTATTATTTTCTTCTAGCTCATTTTGTAATTGTTGAACGAGTGAGTAAGGGAATGTTCTTGAGTGAGTTCCAATCTGTTCTGCTTGTTGATAGACTGATTTATCAATAATGTCATGCCCACCAAAAACAAGTTGATTAAGGTCAATCAGATTAAGCTGATTTATTGGAGATAAAGCTGTTACTAAACCTGTATCAGATACTAAACCTTTATGAATAGCATGGCAGCCAACCATTAAAGTAGTTGAAATATCGCCATAAGCGCCAATGAGCCATACACCCGTTTTTTTTGAATTCATATGTGAAGTAGGAGAAAAATGTATAAATGTCTAGGAAATAAAGATTAACAGAGCTAAGTATAGAAGATCTTTCTTATTAGGAATAGAAGGAATGTAATTGAGTAAGTATTAATTACATTCCTTAATACTGTAAAAACAGTATGTCAGTTTCTTTTACAAATATAAATTAGAGGGGAAAGGGGCAACCTTATATAGGGTGTGGTTTGTAAGGGAATTACGGTGTGAAGAGGGTAGTTAATAACTTACATAGTGTCAGTATTTTTTACAGTATAAAGGGGGTGATATATAAAGCTTATAAAATACAATGGGTTACTGATTGGCATTAAAAATGCTGGTTATTTTGTTATGAGTCTTTTGTGACAAATACCTAGTTAATTTAAAGTCACAAAAATATATTTAAGAATTATAGATGATGATTTTTTCTATTTGTTTTAAGTATAAAATTTAATAAAAATAATTGGGTGTTGTATGAAAATGGTAAAGATAAAAACTAGTCTGATAATGTTGATCTTCAGTTTGTATGCTGGTGGAGTGAATGCTGCAAGTATTGATCTGTTTCAATGGGGTGTAAATATAGATGGAAGTGTGGCTCTAACAGACCCGTTTCCCCCCACTTTGCCTGATCCGATACCAACTAATGTTGATATTTCGCTCTTTGATGAATCTACAGGTTTGGGGACTATTACTTTAGAAGTAATGGCATCAGGTGTACGTGCGCGCACCGTTGATTTCTTTTTTGATCATGAGTTTGATGAGCCCATAAATAGTTTTTTTAATGAATATGGTTCTGTATCTGCAGGTACTTTGAACGTAGGGCAAAGTTGGGAAATAGATGAGCCTGGTTTTTTATTTGGAGATATATTTAATAATTTCTTAGCTTCAACGTTGGATAATTCTAATAATGTCCCTGACATTTTCCCTGATGATGTATCAGTAGCAATGGGTTGGGATTTTGAATTAGATGTAGGTGAAATGGCAATGATTACAATGCTAATTGCCGATAATAATTCAGCAGTTCTTGATGATTTTTATTTAACGCATACTGATCCCGATAGTAACGCTTTTATTTTCTTTAGTAGTTCTTTAGAAATTAAATCGATAGTTGCACCTATACCAGCTCCAGCTACGCTTTTATTGGTTCTAATTGGCTTCTTGGGAATAGTAAGGCACAAACGCCTTATAGTTACCTAGCTTAAAGATAATAAAAAATCAAGGTATTATAAGAAATATTTTGATTCTTTGTTGCATATCACATTTTTTTGGAGTAAGTTTTAGAAAAGTGTTATTTCGAATTATGGGATTGATCAGTTGAATAACAAAGTTCTATTGTTGGTTTTTATCTCTTGTTTATCTGCTTGTGATAATGATGAACCGCAACGCGTTAATGTTATGGATATTCATACAGATGCAGATGATCCAGCAATGAAAGACTTTATTTTTATTGGGGCAGAACAGAACCCATTAGATGATTCGTCTGTAGAAGAAATAAAAGTGGTTCAGGATCCAAATAAATTTACCGTTGATTTAGATGGTAAGCGTGTTTTTTTTCCTGAGAAAGGCTGGTTGAATGCTAAAGATTTTTGGCCGATTTATTATGGTCAACCTGAAAAATTACCAGCTAACCTTGATTTTGAGTTAATTGAAAAATTAAAGGAAAAAACACAGACTGAAGAGCAACTGTCTTAGTTTAAAACGCTTCAGTTTGGTTTACATGGTTTATATGGATTAAGTAACAAGGATGGTATTTAAGTTGTAGGTTGTATAGGGGTTAAGATAATGGTTGAGACGATAGTTAATAAGATTAGATTTTTCTTTCTTTATTTTATCGCAGGTTTTTTCCTGTTTCTAATGCTGCCCCAATCAGCAATATCTGATCTTGTTGATGAAAGCTTTCTTCGCTTGCCGATACCCACAGAGGTTGATACTGGATATGCCGTATCAACGGGTGATGTTGATGGTAATGACTCGACAGATTTTGTCACAGCTCGACAAACAGGCCTACAGCTAATGCTGAATAATGGTACTGGTATTTTTCAACCTGCCTCGGAAGGTTCTCTTCCTCTCTCTTTATCCTCTCAAACAATTATTTCAGTTCAGCTTGCAGATTTAGATGGAGATACAGATTTAGATTTGGTTCTTGCAAACGGAAGTGGAAATGATTTTATATTGATAAATAATGGGAGTGGTCGGTTTCAGGATGAAACATCAGCTAGAATCCCTGCAAATAGTGCTATAAGCGTTGCAGTTACAGTAGAAGATATTGATTCAGATGGTGATATGGATTTAGTTATTGCCAATCGTAATGCAGCGAATACATTGTTAATAAATAATGGGGCTGGTGTTTATGCCGATGTAACTCAGACTCAATTAGGTACTGATACTGAATTAAGTAATGGACTTTTGTTGTTTGATGCAAATGCAGACGGTTCAAAAGATTTATTGCTTTTAAATGAAAAAAACATTCGATTATTTGCCAATAATGGCTTAGGTTATTTTGTTGATAAATCCTTAATACAATTGCCTGGTATTCAGTTTGGTGGAATTACTGCAAAGTCAGTTGATATAGAAAATGATGGTGATCAAGATTTAGTTATAGCTGCAGCTGCAATGGGTACACGCTTATTAGTCAATGATGGCACTGGTATTTTTTCGGATAAAACCGCTACACAATTACCAGCAAATACTGACTTTACGATTAAAGTTGTAATTGAAGATATTGATTTTGACGGTTTGCCTGATATTTTACTGGCAAATGCTGGACAAGATAGAGTTCTATTAAATGAAGGTAATGGCCATTTTGCTAATAGTGGATTATTGGCAGTAGATGATTTACGTAGTTTTGGTGCGGCGGTTTTGGATATTGAAGATGACTTTGATATTGATGCTTTATTAACAACATCAAAAGGAACTGATCGTTTATTTGTTAACAATATCGGCGTACCAAGAATAAGGTTACAAGTTAGTCCTAGCTATATTGAGACGGGAGATAATACTACTATTACTGTTAATGTCTTCGATGAAGATGGTATCGCTAGCGATAGTTTGGATATTAAACAACCTGATGCGAGCAATCATAACTTAGTTTTGAGTTCTGGAACGGCAGTCTTTGTACCAACCCAAGTAGGTGAGCACATTGCTATTTATAGTGCTACAGACACGGAGGGAAACAGTAGTAGTAGACAAAAACGTTTTTCTGTTTTGGCCGCAGATACTTTGGCTCCGACAATTACATTAACGGTAACGAAACCAACAACATTATTACTTGGGGGCCAGGTTAGTTTAGTTGCCACTGCTACCGATGATAGAGTTGTTGTTGATATTTCTGTTGATATTAATGGCCAAAACATTCCTTTAGACAATGAGGGAAATGCTACTTATGTGGCTGTTGCAACGGGAATACATAATATAACGGTAGTTGCTCATGATGCAGCAGGTAATGAAGGCACAAAAACTGAGCAGTTTACGGTAGAAGCAGATACTGAAGACCCTGTTGTTTCACTGGATGTTACCCCGGTATTATTAGATGTTGCTCAAACTGTAAGTTTTCAGGTCACTGCTAGCGATAATGTAGGTATAGACACACAAACCTTAACATTAACGGGGCCAGGAATTACAGGGTCTCATAATGTTTCTCTAAATGTAGCTGGTAATGGAGCATATACTCCGTTTGTACCTGGTATATATACTGCATTATTCCAAGCAACTGACCCTAGTGCCAACTCATCTCAGGTAAGTGTGGACTTTGAAGTAGAGGGTGTCGAAGACCTGGAACTTCCCATTGTCGATATTCAGCTTTCTTCTAGTTCCATTGCAATTGGTGGTGTAGTAACGATTACTGTCAATGCATCGGATAATATTGCTATTTCAAGCAAGCGTCTGGAAATAAATGGAACACCAGTAATTTTAGATGCAAGCGGTAGTGTTATATATACCCCGCCAGTTATTGGTGTTTATAATGTCGTGGCTTATGCTACAGATTTTAGTACAAATGAAGGAACAAATACTAAAACATTTAAAGTTGTTGACCCTGCATCTGACAATACTGCACCTGAAGTAGATATAACATCACCGATAGAAGATGAAGAGGTAGGGGGGAGTGTTCAGGTGTTTGGAACGGCAACTGATGATACTTTTGTTAGTTATGCGCTAGCATACGCCCCCGTAGGTACTAATGATTTTATAGATTTTGTTACAGGAAATGAAGAAGTTATTGATGGTCTGTTAGGGACTTTTGATACCTCGTTATTAGAAAACGGGTTTTATGAGATTAGGCTCAGTGCAACAGATGTTAATGGTTTAACATCATACCTGTCCGTAGTAATTAGCGTGAGCGGCGATCTGAAATTAGGCCAATTTGCAATATCATTTCAAGATAAAAGTTTAAACCTTGGAAAGCTACCCATTACTGTAACGCGAGCTTATGATAGTCGTAAGCGAGCAACAGTTGGTGACTTTGGTTATGGTTGGGATGTTAGTTTTACTGATGTTAAGTTAACTCAGAATCGGATAATTGGGCTGTCTTGGGAAACTCAAAGTCAGGGAGGTTTTATTCCTTACTATGCCTTGGTTCCGACTAAGCCACATACTGTTTCAATTAAGTTTGGAGAAAATCAGGAGTTTAAATTTGTTGCCACGCCAAACCCTGAAACCCAAGCATTTAACTATCAATATATAGATGGTTTTAATTTTGATCCTATTGGTGATACTAAAGGAACTCTTGTTCCTATTGCTGCATCTCCTTTTATCTATAGTGGAGGAGCCGTTCTTAATTTTGATTTTGAAATATATAATCCTACGGGGTATGTCTATACCTCGGAAGATGGGTTTATATATCGTTTTGGTGGCGCATCCTCTAATTTAAGGTTTCAATTAACCAGTGTTACAGACCCTAATGGTGTGACTGTACAAATTACTCCAAATGGTTTTCAACGATCAGATGGACTAAGTGTTTCTTTTGTTCGTGATGGGGTAGGAAGAATTAGTCGTTTAACTGACCCAGAAGGAAACGCTATTAATTATGAATATGACGCTGATGGAAATCTTTCGGCTGTTATTGATGCAGAGTTAAATCGTACTGAATTTGTATATGATGCGAACCATTTCTTAACGGAAATTAAGGATCCATTAGGTAGACCGGCACAAAGACAGGAGTATGATGATGACGGGCGTCTGATTGCGATAACCGATGCCACTGGGCAACGTATTGAGATGGAGTATGATCCGACAGCACAAACTCAGGTTGTTAGAGATCGAAGAGGTAACCCAGTTATTTATGAATACGATAATTCCGGGAATGTAACGCGTCAAACAGAGTTTCCTACAGTTAATGGTGCTGTTAAAACTATTGAAACACTAAGAGCATATGATTCAGATAGTCAGCTAGTCTCAGAAACGCTACCTAATGGGATGAAAACTCTTTTTACCTATTCTGCAAAAGGGAACTTGCTGTCGAGAGTAATAGACTCTGATGATTTGCAAATCTCTGAAATTTTTACTTATGACGGTGCAAGTCGAGTTTTGACTAGTACAGATGCTAAAGGAAGTGTGATTACAAATGCTTATGATAGTAAGGGGCGTTTAGTATCAAAAACAGCTCGGACAGGTGAGATTACTGCTTATGAATATGATGAAAAGGGTAATAGAACAAGAGTTATTGATCCTAATGGCGATTACACTGCATTTGAATATGGCATATTTGGGAATAAATTAACTGAAGAGAATTTTGACCTAAATAATAATAGTATACAGCGTAAAGAATTCACCTATAACGCAAATGGTAGCGTGTTATCTGAAAGTCTTATTGTTTTAAAAGGTGGTGTTTCTACACCACTGACAACATTTTTTGAATATAACAAAAATGGGTTGTTGATAAGCGAAACTGATCCTTTAGGTTATGAGAAATTTTTTGAATATGACTCAGTCGGAAATAAAGTTGCTGAGATAGATAAACAAGGAAATAAAACTAGTTTCTTCTATGACTCAATAGGCAATGTAGTCAAAAAGACTTTTCCTGATAGTAGTGTTATGGAGTATCTCTATGATGTAAGTGGGAACAGAACATCAATTATCGATAAAAACCTTCGTACAACTAATTTTGAATATGATGCTTTAAATCGACTTATTAAAACTGTTTTTGCTGATGGGGCGAGTAGAACAAATCTATATGATGAAGTTGGGAATGCAATTGCGTTAATTGATGAGAATGGTAATAGAACCGATCATCAATATGATGCTGTTGGGCGAAGAACAAAAACTATTCAGCCTCAGGCATATGACAGTCTTCAAGATGCAGATATTCGAGCTGAAACAGCTTATATTTACGATGCTAATAACAATAAAATAAGTGTTACAGATGCAAATGGAAATTCAACATCTTATCAGTATGATAAACAGGATCGATTAACTGTTACTGCATACAGTGATGGAAATACCGAGATGCTTGAATATGATTTATTAGGAAGGGTTTTTAAAAAGACAGACCCCTCAGGCCTCTCTACTTTGAATAAATATGATTCTCTAGGGCGTCTATTAAAGGTTACATTACCTGCTCCAGATGGAATTGGTGATAAACCCATTACAACATATCAATTTGATAAGGCGGGTAATATGCTTGTTCAGATTGATGCTAATTCAAATGCGACTCTTTTTGAATATGATGATGTAGGCAATAAACTTTCTAGAGAGTTACCGGGAGGAGAAAAAGAGACCTTTATCTATGATGTAAATGGTCGAGTTGTTGGACACACTGATTTTAAGGGAAATTTAACACAATATACTTATAACCCAGTTGGACGTGTAGTATCGGTGCTTTACGATGATGGTTCAACGGTAGACACCACCTATGCAGGAGGAGGGCAACGATTGAATGTGACTGATTCTAGAGGCGTAACTTCTAATGTATATGACTCACGTAATCGCATTCAAGCGGTTACTTCACCAACGGGACAGATGGTTAGCTATACATACGATTTGTCAGGGAAACAGTCCTCAGTTACAACTGCAGATTCTTTAACAACTTATACATATGATGCATTGCAAAGGATAAGTAGTAGTACTGATTTAACAGGTAATGTCAGTACATATGCTTACGATGCGGTGGGTAATTTGACTACTGTTGATTACCCCAATGGTACTCAGGCAAATTATATTTATAACAGTCGAAATCAATTACTAAGTCTGCAGAATATTAGAAGTGATAGCAGTGTTATTAATGGTTTTACTTATACATTGAACCCTAACGGGTTAAGAACAAAAGTCCTAGAAACCGATGGGGCAACTGTTGACTATGTTTATGATGATAATCATCGATTAACCACTGAAACCAGGATTGGTAGCAATGCTTATGATCATAGTTATGAATATGATTTGGTAGGTAATAGAGTTACAGCTATACGAAATACACTGACAGAAAATTATGTCTATGATGCAAATGATCGTTTAACAGTAGCAGGTAATATAAGTTATATAAACGATGCAAATGGTAATCGTATTGAAAATAATGATGGCGGTAATAAAACAAGCTACGAATATGATTTTGATAATAGGCTAACTAGAAGTGTTGCGCCAAACGGTGGGGTAACAAGCTATCTATACGATGCTGAAGGTAATAGAGTTGAAAAAACAGATGTGACAGGAGCAACAACACAGTATGTATTAGATATGCACAGTAATACTGGGTTAGTTCAGGTTATAGAAGAAAAAGATGATGTGGGTGACCTTGTTGTTAGCTATACCTATGGGCATGATTTATTATTTCAAACTAGGGCTGGAGACAAATCTTTCTACCATTATGATGGTTTAGGGAGTGCTAGAGATTTATCTGATCTAAATGAACTTGTTACGGATACATATTTATATGATGCGTATGGGCGTGAAGTTGCTAGTTCAGGGACAACAGAAAATGTTTATCGATATACTGGTGAGAGATTTGATCCAAATGTAGGCTTGTATTATTTAAGAGCCCGTTATTATGATCAAAATGTTGGAAGGTTTATTACAACGGATCCACAAGTAGGTGATCCACAAAGTCCTGCGAGCTTGCATAAATATTTATATGCGAATAATAACCCTGTTAATTTTACTGACCCTACAGGTAGATTTTCTCTAATTTCTATTTCTATCAGTATTTCAATCAACACGAATATACGTTCTGTATACACTCAAAATTTAGTTAAGTTTTTCTTAAAAGCACTCAAAATTGCTTACTGTACTTTAGAGCCTGCTTATCAACTTCAGGCATTGGGTTTACAAATGATTGCGAGTAATGTTCCAGGTGGTGAACTGATTGCAATGCAAGCCAGGGACCTTATTGCAAAAGGTTATCAGGCAATAGGTAAGGAAATTGGTGCTATGTATGAAGCAATTGCTAATGACCTGGTAAGTGTTAAAACAGAAGTTGGAGGGTTATTAGGTGATTTATATAATTCCTATAATTCCGGTGAAATACCCGTACCAGTCCCAGATTCAATTGCTCAACTCATTGAGTTTAAAAATGAACTTGATGGCTTTTTAGAAAGTTTTGAAGACGCTTTAAAAAATATTGAAACATTAATTAATGGTAGTAACTGTGAGAAGTTCACGTTATTGGCTGATAAAGCTGATGATATCGCTGGAAAAATACCAGACTTCTAGAGTTTTATAGGTTAAACGATAAGTTACATATTAAAAGATTAAGTAAGAGGTTGGATATGTTTAAGCATTATGAAAGAAATATAAACAGTGTTAGTCAGAAACTAGCTAAGAGTATATTTATCTTGCTGAATTTTTGGTGTATATCCGTTTTCGCGGGTAACTTTAATATTGGCTCGGTAGATGGTAGTTTTGAGACAGACCTTAATGGCTTTGTTGTTCAGGGCGATGTCAATCTTGTTTCTTCACTTGGTGTACTCTCACCTACACAAGGGGATAGTGCCGTATTGCTAACAACAAAACCTGATCAAGGTTCACAACTTTTAGATATTGATGAAAGTTTATTACGTATTGTAAACTTTATAGTTCCTGCAGATGCTTCAACATTAAGACTGGATTATAACTTTCTAACAGACGAATCAATTCCAAGTTATACAAATGATAACTTTAACGTTAAGTTGGTTTTAATTAGTGCAGGGGGAGAAGAGCAACTATTAAAGTTTGACACTTATAAGGATTTTTATGATGCACCATGGACGGGCTATGCTAAACAAAGTGGCTTTCGTACATTAGTAGCCGACATCTCATCTTATGCTGGGAATGGAGAGCAATTTACACTAGAAATTCGTGTGGCAGATGTTGGGGATGGTAGAAGAAATTCAGCAGTATTTTTAGATAATCTACGGTTTTCCAATGAAGGAGAACCAATTACAGAATCAACTTTTGTATATAAAATAGTCGATATTGATGAAAAAATTCTATTTGATGCGTCAGGGTCAACTGATGATAGCAATATAGTTGAGTATCGCTGGATTTTTGGTAATGGAACGATAGGCATCGGCCGTTTGGTCGAGTATGCTTTTCCAGAAGATGGAATTTATCAAGTAAGGTTACTCGTTACAGATGATGAAGGTAATATTACCACTAAAGATATACAAGTGGTTGTAGGCGAGGTAAATCATGCGCCAGAGATTACTTCAACGGCTAATACCGTTGCTGTTGAAAATATAAGCTATCAATCTCAAGTTGTTGTAAGTGATCCTGAATTATCTTATGGCGACATTATAAATTACAGCTTGCTAACTGCACCAGATGGAATGACTATTGATGCTGATACAGGGTTAATAACATGGTTGCCTACATCTGGTTCTGCGCGTAAGAATACCGTGACTGTAGAGGTGACAGATAGTTTCGGTTTAACAGATAGTCAAACTTACGCCTTAACTATAGGTGCTGAAACCTTTATGGCGGCAACCGTTGATGATGGACGGGTTTATTTTGCGCGTAGCAATGGGGACGGATCATTCAGTGGTTTTCAACAAATAGGGTATTCAGGTTCTGGTTCACGAGGAACTGTTGTTGCTGATTTTGACGGCGATGGTGATTTTGACATTATTTCGGGTAGATCTGTAAGTTCTAGAATTCATCTTTATCTTTATCAACGAGAAGGTAATCAATTTCTCGCTCCCGCTTATTTGGGGCAGACAGGAAGTAGTACTTATCCTGGTGGTAGTTACTTGATGGATATGGCTGCTGAAGACTTTAATAATGATGGCAATATGGATTATGTGGTTAATGGTAACAATGCTAATACGTGGATGTACCAGAATAAAGGATCACTAAATATTGTAAATAAAACATTTTTTGAATCAGGTTTTGAGTTAGATGATGGAACATGGGCTGGTGCACAGTGTAGTACTGGCTTTTCAAGAGATGATACAACAAAAGCTAATGGTAGCTACTCAATGCGAGTGTTTGCAACTGCTGATGATTCTTGTATGTCAATTGATATTAATCCAAGTAGTTGGAATCTTCATGACGGTACGCAAGTTACATTTTCTTATCGTGTTCCCCCAGGTGTTCCTGCTGGTTTGCTATTCCGGGTTGGTGGAAAAGACTGGATTTATGTGGGGGGTAGTTCTGCCGCTAGTTCGGGGTCGGAGTATACAGTTCCAGCAAGTCACCTTGTTAACCTTATTAATGATGATCAGTGGCATACAGTTACGATCGACCTATACAATGCGATTCGTCAAGTCTGGCCAGATGCAACGACTATTACAGAATTTGAATGGTGGTCAGATACTAAGGCATCGATAGGAGAAGAGTTCTGGTTTGATGATTTCAACATATCAGGTCGAGTAGTCGAAAGTGGATTTACAGAAAAATTGATGCCTAATGGCGGAGGTAGTGGTCGAGGTATGGATGCGGCTGATGTTGATGCTGATGGAAATATGGATTTTGTAAGAGCACGTTATTCAGATGCAAAGATATATTTGTACAGTGGTGATGGTAATGGTGATTTCACCATTAGTAGCAGTGCAATAGCAGATCCAGGAAGTGATAATTATGGTGTAGTATTGGGCGATTTTGATAGTGACGGCATTATTGATCTTATTTCCAATAATGGTAGTTCTGGTGATCCGTATTTCTATAAAGGCAAGAATAATGGGGCATTTTTCTCAGGTGTATATATCGGCTCACTGGATGTCAATAATCATGTTTCCTATGGTGTTTATGATTTTAATAATGATGGTAAGCTGGATATCGTTGCTGCCACTTATACAAGTCGACAAATATGGTTTTACTCTGGTAATGGTGACGCATCTTTTGGAGCTAGGGTTTTAATTGGTACAACACCTGTAAGTGTCTTATCTGTCGCTGCACCAGCCGGAAGAAAAATAGGTCAACCCTTTAGTCGTTTTGTAAGCGATAAGGAATTATTAGCAGAGGGTGGTAGTGTACATTTCGATGCTACAAATTCTTATGACGATGGTTCAATCGTTCAGTATTTATGGACTTTTGGAGATGGTTCAACTGCAACAGGTGCGGTTGTTGATCATGTTTTTTCTGCAGAAGGCAATGAAATTGCAATTCTGACTGTAGTTGATGAAGAAGGTAATAAGGATGTAAGTAGTAAAGTTATAGTCGTTACAGGACAAGCACCTGTTGCAAATGCAGGAAATACTTATGAAGTAAGTGAAGATAAAGCAATCAAAGGCGAATGGCCAATTCTGTTAGATGGATCTGCTTCAACAGATCAGGAAACTAGTATTATTCGTTATGAATGGGATTTTGATTCCAGTGATGGAGTAACAGTTGATGCAACAGGAGCACGCCCAATCCATATTTATTCAGCTGTGGGAAGTTACACGGTTTCATTAACAGTTTATGATGAAGTAAATCAATCACATACTGTGACTACAACAGTTGATGTCTTAGCGGAAGATAAGCCTCAAGCAAGAATTAATGGGCCTACATCAATTGATGAAACATCAGCCTCTCTAGGGGAATGGACTGCTATATATGATTTTGGTTCTGCCAATGATGACTTAGGAATAAGTCAGTATGATATAGATTGGGGGGATGGTTCAACTGCTGTAATTAATTCTTTAAAAGAAAACTTTGAAGAAAACAATTTGGCATCCAACCCAAAATGGACGATTACTCGGGGTGATTGGCAAGTTAAAGAGGGTGAATTGCAGCAAACCATAGTAACTGATGGAAACTGGTTGTGGTTGCAAGATTTGACACAAAGTTATACTGATTTTGAAATGGAGCTGGATTTTAAAGCTGTAGGCACGACTGATGGCTATATGGGGATAGTTTTCCATAATAAGAACACTTCCGCTAGTACGGACAGCTTTTTAATGTATTCACGCAATAGTTGGAATTTCTGGCGTTTTTATGATTGGAAAACAGGAGGGGCATTACAAGACGGAGGAAATGGGTGGGATCCTGATACTTGGTATCATTTACGATTGCTAGTTATTGGCAATAATATGAAATTGTTTGTAACGAAACAAGGCGGTGTAGAAGAGTTACAACTAGATATAGATAACCCTAATCATAGTGAAGGGGGAATCGGTTTATTAGCTCTTAGACAAAGTTTAATTTATGACAATGTTTCGGTGGTACCCGTAGCGGCTGCACTAAAGCGTGGGCATACATATTCAGCTACTGGTGATTACGATATTTCCTTAACAGTGACTGATCATGCTAATCAGATAGATAATTTAGTGCTGACTACGCAAGTTTCTGCAAATGACACCCCCATTTCAACGCATGGAGGACCTTATATTCTGGATGAAAGTGATGCTAATAATGGTGTTTGGGATTTGATTCTGAATATGACAGGGTCAACAGATGATCATAATATTCAGAGATACCAAATAGATTTTGGTGATGGTACAAGTTATACAACAGGCTTTAATAGCGGTAAAAAAGGTAGCTATTTTGCAACAGGAACTGATTTATATGGCTTTGATGTGCCAGAAGCTACCCTAGGAAGAATAATTGCGACAGAAGATAACACATTTGTTCAGCTTATTAATTTAGAAACGAATGCTGTTATATCAACTAAAACTTTAAATAGATTTGGTACTTGGAATGTAAATCCAGGTGTAGGAGTTTATTTTAAAGTAAAAGCCACTAAACCTGTTATTGCTTACGAAACAGATTTTGGAGCACACTCGGCATTTATTCCTTCAATGGGTGCTAGCCCTGTAGGTAATGAATTTGTTTTTTATAAGCAAAATTCATCAGTTTTTTATGTGTATGCCTATGAGGAATCTATCGTCCGTTTTTTGGATTCTAATGGGTCTTTAGCCGCAGAAAAACATCTAAAAGCAGGAAGTTACTGGAACCCAACTGCTTTAGCTCAGAAAGAGTATCGTGTTGTTTCATCAGGTAAAGTGGCTATTCAAACAGCTGGAAACACGGGGTACACAACAGTGCCCTCTGAAACAGGTGATGGTGCGGGTAAACTTTTCTATTTTGCTACAAATAAAGGAACCACAGGTGCATATATTACATTTGCACATGAAGATACAGATGTAGAAGTTTTTGATATGGATAGTGGCGAATTGTTGTTTACCCAAACAATTATTGCTGGAGAATCCTGGTATCAAAATAATGTAGGATCAAGACGACTTAAATTAGTAAGTACTGGGTTTGCAGAAGTTTGGTCGGGAGATACCGAAGCCGGTACAGGTATTATTAACTTAGGTGATGATATTTCTATGGCTGGTGGTAAAGATGGCAAAGAGTTTTATCTGCATAACCTGCAAGATGGCATTGTTATTTTTTCCCCAAATAAAGATACTGAAATTAATATTGATAATGGATCAATTACAAAAACATTAGGAAAAGATCAATTTTTACATTTGAGTCCATTGGACTTTCCAACAGGCTCAGGTGTTCATCATATTGTCGCATCAGAAGCTATTGTGATTCAAACACTGGGACGGTCAAATGTATTTAATGATATGGGAAGTTATTTAGGGGGAGTCTCAGCGCGTCATGACTATACAGCAGTGGGTGTTTATCCGCTAAAAGTTACCGCAATTGATAATGCAGGACAAACCCATACGGTAGAAACAACCGTAACAGTAAAAGTAAATGAACCACCTGTTGCAGATATAGCCGCACCAGAGACTTTATCAGAAGGTATTGCTGTGGGGGGTAAATGGCCTGTTGATTTTGATGCCAGCGGCTCAACGGACGATTTTGGCATTAGACTTTATGAATGGGATTTTGGTGATGGCAATACTGGGTCTGGTCTCACAGTGCATCATGAATACCTAGCAACAGGTACCTATGAAGTGACGCTAACAGTAACGGACCATGTAGGACAGCAAACAGTTAAAACTTTCAGCATTACTGTAGAGGCAAGTAATAATCCCGTTGCAGATGCGGGTGGTCCCTATGTATTTAGTGAAGAATCAGCCAGTTACGGTGTTTGGACAGCAACATTAGATGGAACAGCATCAACAGATGACAGTGGGATATTTGATTATGTATGGGAATTTGATGCGAAGATTCATGATTTTTCAGGTACAGAATTAAATACAGAAGAATGGCTGGTAAGTGCAGGAGTAACACAAGATGATGCAATAAGTGTCGTCGGAGCATCAAGCTGGAGTAACCGTTATATCTTTAGTAAAAAACTAGTAGATCGCAAGGTGGGAGATACCTTTATTGCACAAGTCTTGCCTGTGAACACTTCAGGTAATCAGCAGGCTATGTGGGGTTTTAAAAATGCTTCCACTTCAAATTTTTCCTATACACAGATGCCGTATGCAATTTATTTTACTGGTAGTAGTATTTTAATTTATGAAAATGGATCCTCTCGAGGATCTAAAGCAACTTATACTCGAGGGGTTCTTTATGATATTCGTATCACATTAAAAGAGACTGGAGCTGTATACGAATTTAAACAGGCAGATCAAACTGACTGGACCTTACTTTATGATTCAAGTTTCTCATCTGAAAGTAATTTACGTGTAGGGGGAACAATAGCTTATGGTACTTTCCATTTTGATAATGCATTACCTCCACTAGAGAGATTAAGGGGTGCAATTGTAACTAAAAAGTACTCGAAACCAGGCGTAGAAAACGTTACTTTGATAGTGCGAGATAATGCATTGCAAGCTAACTCAGAACAAACAACAATTACTATTGAAGATGGTGCTCCACCTGTTGCTGTTGTAGGTGGGCCATACCAGGCAGAAGTCGGTAGTTTTATTAACTTTAATGGTACAGGTTCTACTGACGATAATGAAATTCAACAATATCATTGGACTTTTGGTGATACCACTGGAGGCCCTACAGGCGCTGATTTACCATATATAGGTAAAGGTGCTGCTCCTAGACATTTTTATAAGGAGGCTGGAACCTATGATGTTGAGTTAATGGTTATTGATAACACCTTGAAAACGCATAAAGAAAAAACCACGGTAGAAGTGGTGGTTGCAAATGTACCAACAGCGAGTGCATCGGTTATTGGGCAAGGTGCTGCCAATGGACCTCCCGTGTATTTTGAAAGTAAAAATTCAAGTGATGATTTTGGTATTGTGGAATACCGCTGGGATTTTGATGATACCGTTGATAGAGATGGGGATGGTGATTTTACCAATGATATTGATGCGGTAGGGCCAAGACCATTTCATACTTTTTCATCTCCAACGGGGCAACTTATAGACGAAACATTTTCAGAGCCCGAAATTAATAGTCAGACTTGGTCGAACACGGCAGGCTTTGTAATTGATGATGGACATCTAACTACTACTGGAACAGTTTCTTGGACGACCCGAGGCTTTTATAGTAAAGCGACTATTGGTAGAGAAATATCTGTTTTTGGGCAAGTACGGGCAGGTACCGCCTCATCACAAAATATGATGTGGGGTGTGTATAAAGAAAGCCCTTCAAGCTTTAGCTATACACAAATGCCACATGCACTTTATTTTGTAAGTGGAAACCTGAATATATATGAAGATGGTTCATCAAGAGGTCAAGTAGGGACTTATACTCGAGATATCCTTTATGATGTTCGAATAGACCTAAAAACAGCAGGAGCTGATTACTTTATTCGCGAAGCAGGAACGGAAGTATGGACAGCATTGACTAGTTATTCTTCGCTTAATAGAAGTGCTTCTGTTCTACGTGTTGGAGCAACAACGCATCGCGATACATTTGATTTTGATAATTTTAATGTTAAAGGGCCAGATAACCATAAAGTGACTTTGACAGTCGAAGATGGTGCAGGTCAAACAAGCAGTAATGAAATACTTGTTGATATAGCAGTAAACCTAGCACCAGACGTTATTACAGTACCCTGGGTACCGCATGATTTATTAGTGCCTCATGAAACCTTTAATGGCCAATCCATCCGCTTAAAAGGCATCGTCAGAGATGCTGATGCTAAAACCTATCAATGGGATTTTGGTGATGGTACACAATCAGCAGTATTGAATGTAACTAATAAGTTTGATTTATCAATTGCCCATACCTACCCAGATGTGCTGTCAGGTACACCTTTTGTGGCTACCCTAAAAGTATGGGATAGTTTAGGGCAAATGGGGCAAGATAATTATAACGTAGTAGTAAAAAATAAAACCTTAAATACAGAAACTAATATAGCTATTGATGAAGGCCTATGGTACTTACATCAAACTCAAACGCGTACTACAGCAGAAGGCTATAACACAGGTTATTGGACCAGTAATGCGAGAGCAAGTGCAACCGCCTCGTCATTACAAGCTTTTGAAATCAATGGTCATTTAGAAACAGTTGATCCAAGGATTGATCCATATCAAGATAATGTTCAACGTGGGTTAAGACAACTATTCAGAGATTTAGGTAAAGTAACCATAGCTGTTCAAACCTATGGCGAACCCGATACAAATGGCAATGGTTTTGGGCTTCAGACAGGCGTAAATAGTTCTGGTGGACAACCTATTTATCAAGGAGGACAAGTCATGGATGCGATAGCCAGTTCAGGCTCTCCTTTAGCTAGAGCCATTACTGGTGGAGACGGTATTAATCGAAGAAGTTACTTTGATATTCTAACGGATATGACTGACCAGTTTGCTTGGGGACAAACAGAACAAGGTAGTGGAGGAGCGTGGCGTTATAGTTGGAATAATAGTATTGACAACTCATCTGCACAATGGGGAGCCATAGGTATACTAGCGGCGCAAGATGTATTTGGTATTCCTGTCTCTCAATGGGTAAAAGACCGGAATCAAGTGTGGTTAAATAAATCTTATAGTGGTATCGGTTGGGGATATATAAGTGGAACCAGCAGTGCAGGAACACCATCAGGTCTGGTTCAAATGGTTCTAGATGATCAGACAACATCAGATACAAGATGGCAGACAGCTGAAAAATGGATAGCTGATACTTGGGATACACAATATATAATTAATGAAAATAACAGACCGTATTACCAATATTATGCAGTTGCAAAATCGATGCGGCTTGCAAAACCAGCAGCTGTTACAAAATTTACATCTAATGACTTTGACTGGTTCAGCGATCCTACAAAAGGGCTAGCCAGAACACTGGTTGATGATCAGTTAACAACAGGACAATTCCCAGGCACTACATGGATTACAAAACAACTAAGATCAGCTTGGGGAGTAATAATCCTAAGCCAATCACTGTTTGTACAACCACCTGTAGCAGATGCAGGGCGAAGCCGAGTCTGGGCTGTTGACCTACCTCTAGAGTTTGATGGTTCTAACTCATTTCACTTAGATCCTTTCCGTTCTATAGTGAAATACGAATGGGACTTTGACAATGATGGAAACTATGACTTCAGTAGTGATAAACCAGAAGCAATACATACTTACTTGCTTTCAAAATACCCAGAAGCCTCATTGCCAAAAACTATTCAGGCACAATTACGGGTGACCGATAACAATATCCCACCGTTGACTGATAGAGATGAAGTGGAAATTATCATAGCTATCCCACCTCACCCACCTATAGCCGATGCAGGGGACTCATACATCTGTACTCAAGGCGTACCATGTCAGCTAGATGGAAGTAACTCATTTGATATTGATCCCACAGACTTTATCACTCGCTATGAATGGGAGCTGGATAATGTTTTTCCATTCAACTTCAATGAAGCGACAGGTGCAAAACCCATCCCAGTCTTCAGTAAACTAGGTTCACAAAACATAGGCCTAAGAGTCTGGGATAATGCGGTTCTTAATGATGTCAATAACAACGACAAACAAGATGAAGAAGAAAAACTTAGTGATCAACACTTCATACTCGTCAATGTCGTACCGAACCTACCGCCTATAGCTGAAGCCAATGGCCCTTATGTGGTAAATGAAGGTAGCAGCATCGCACTAGATAGCACCGGAACAAGCGATCCAAATGGTGATATTCTAGAATATAACTGGGACCTAGATAATGATGGTGCATTTGACGATGCCATTGGAGCCACACCAAGCTTTACAGGACTAGACGATGGAGACTTTCCTATCACATTAGAAGTCAGTGATACATTGTTAGAATCGACAGACATAGCAACGATTACTGTCAGAAATGTAGCGCCAACCGTCAATGCAGGCGACAACCAAAATGTACCTGAAGGTACACAAGTCGCCTTCATAGGTCAATTTACTGACCCAGGTACACAAGACACCCACAGTATCAAATGGGACTTTGGAGACGGTGAAACAGCAATAGGCGAACTAACTCCTAACCATATCTACCCTGATAATGGCATTTATACAGTGACATTAACAGTCACGGATGATGATGGCGGCATAGGCGAAGATACACTTGAGGTCAATGTAGAAAATGTTAATCCGCAAGTCGAAGCAGGCACTGACAAAACCATCATAGAAGGAGGTAGTATCGTATTACCTCCCTCAACCTTCAGTGATGTAGGTCTTCTAGACACACATACAGCACTTATTAATTGGGGAGATGGAACAGCAGAAGAAAGTGGAGTACTAGTACAAGGGCAAGGTACAGGGAATGTATCCGCATCGCATACTTATCTAGATAATGGCACTTATACTGTGACTGTAAAAATCAAAGATGATGATCAAGGAGAAGGGACTGATAGCTTTAGTGTTACTGTCAATAATGCACGACCTATTGTAGAAGCAGGAACCGATCAAGTTGCACTAACAGGTGGAACAATCAACCTCGACCCAGCCAGTTTTACAGATGCTGGGCTAGACGATACACATACAGCTACCGTAGATTGGGGCGACGGTAGTGGCGAGCAAACCGCAACCGTTAACCAAGGAGCAGGAAGTGGCACAGTATCAGGCAGTCATCAATACAGTACAGCAGGTACCTATACGGTTACCGTTAAAGTTACAGATGATGACACTGGTGTAGGTAGTGACAGCTTAAAAGTTACCGTTGGTCAAACGAACCTACCGCCAACTGCAGATGCAGCAGGACCTTATAATGTTATAGAGGGAGGAAGTGTTGAGTTAAGTGGCCTAGGATCTAAAGATCCCGAAGGACAACTACTGAATTATGTTTGGGATTTAGACAATGATGGACAGTATGATGATGCAACAGGTGACATAGTCAACTTCATAAGAGTAGACGATGGTATCTACCCAGTTAAACTTCAAGTGTCAGATGGATTCTTAACAGATACAGTCTCAACACTGGTTACAGTAAACAATGCATTACCCATTGTAGAAGCAGGAACTGACCAAGATGGACAAACTGGTGAAATAATCAATCTAGATCCAGCCAGTTTTACAGATGCTGGACTAGAAGATATACATACAGCCATCATAGACTGGGGTGATGGTAGTGGCGATCAAACCGCAACCGTCAACCAAGGAGCAGGAAGTGGCACAGTACCAGGCAGTCATCAATACAGTACCGCAGGTACTTACACCGTCACTGTTAAAGTAATAGATGATGAAGGTGCAAGTGGAGTTGATAGTTTAAGCATAACGATTAAAGACATTGCTATACCACCAGAGCAAACAATATTTGATTTATATGCGCGAGCTAAAGACAGTAAATTAGACCTTGTGTGGGCACCCGTAACAGGCGTTGAAAGTTATAATGTTTACAGAAGCACAACAGCAGGAGGACCATACAGTCTAATTGCAGCAAATCATAATTGTGATTATTGTGCTTATGCAGACTTTAACTTAACTAATAACACGACCTATTACTATGTAGTCACATCGAATAAAGGTGGACAAGAGTCATTAAGTTCTAATGAAGCCTTTGCGACACCGAAAGCAGCGACAAGAACTAGGACTCGAACACGCTAATAAAATGATGAGATGGAGAATAAGCAGTTATTCTTCATATCAGTTATTGTAATAATTTGGGGTAATATAGATTGATTACTATCGTAGCGATGGGAACATTATTTTTCTAAACTTTAATACCTTCCATTAACCACTCTTTCCATTCCTTAAAACTATTAATTTTTGTAGCAGTCAACTGAATAACTTTAATATTTGGATTAACTTGTTTGGCATATTGTATACAGCGTTCAATATCAAAATCGACATAAGGTAATAAGTCTATTTTGTTAATCAACATTAAATCAGCAGCATGGAACATATCTGGGTATTTGATAGGTTTATCATCACCTTCTGTGACCGATAAAATGACTACTTTATGTGCTTCTCCTAAATCGAATGAAGACGGGCAGACTAAGTTGCCTACATTTTCAATAGCTAATAAACTATTTGGTTTTAGTTTTAAATCTATAGCAGCATGTCCAATACCATGAGCATCAAGATGGCAGGCTCGCCCTGTATTGATTTGTATAACGGGTACGTTTGTTGTTCTTATTCGATTTGCATCATGTTCTGTTTGTTGGTCACCTTCGATTACGGCGATCGGAAACTGTTCTTTTAAGGCTTTAATTGTTTCGACCAATAAAGTTGTTTTACCAGCACCAGGGCTAGAAACCAGATTGATAGTAAAAATATTGTGTTGTTTAAAATAGGCTCTATTTTGTTCTGCGTAGTTATTGTTTTTGCTTAATAAATCTTGCTCAACTTTAATAAGTCGTTCTGTGTCAGCATGGTCATGCTGATGACTGTGCTTTTGATCTGTTTGTCCACATCCGCATATTCCACACATGATTTTGGCCTTTATTTAGATAACAATTAAATCTTTAATTTTCATTTCCTGCCCTTGAACAACAGTAACAAAAGGATTGCCACATAAGCTACAGGGATCATACAGGGTTTCTATAGATACTTGTTTTTTGCATTGGTCACAAACCCCTAGTCCTTCTATTACTGTTATGAGTAGTTCTGCATTTTCAGCTAAAGAACCTTTCATAACAACATCAAAGCCAAAGCGTAGGGCTTCTGTTTCAATGCAAGATAACGTACCAATCTCCAGTGTTATTTTTTTTACTTGTTTAAAGTGTTGAGCTTTTGCGTGATCTTGCAAAATTTCTCTTACATTTTCAAGTAAAGATAGTTCATGCAAAACTATATTCCAGTTGTTGGTTCCAAAAATTTACTTCTGCTGTTTTTAATAATTGATCGGTAAATTGTATCGCCTGTTTTAGATTGTTTTTTGCTTGTTGACTTAGGTCTTCACCTAATTCAAAACTACTACCTAGAATGCTGAGTAAAAAACAGGGCGGAGGTATTTGTTTTTTTATATCTTGATAAACCTGTAACACAGCTGCCGGACTCATTGCGTGGCTTGTGTAGCTTTTGTCTTTATCTGCCCGTAGTCTGGAAAAGTTAAATGCTGTTTTACAATTAACAGAGGCATCAACAAATAACACTAATTGCCTATTTTCTAGGTCTAAAGCATGTTCAATTTGTAGCTGAAAATCAGTTTGTATTTCAATTTTATTGGGATCAACTTTATCGGCTAAATATTCTAATAATAATGGCCCGAGTGCATCATCGCCTCGACTCAAATTACCGTAGCCAAAAATTAAAATAGGTTGAGTCATGATTACTTTTTTTTGTGTAAGGAGTTAGGTAAACTTTGTTTATATAATCCCCCTCTATCCCTAATACTGCTTACTTAAGACCACGTTATGTATTTTATTCAATGACATACAATGAATTTAAAGATTAAGCTCCCTATTATGATTAGATATAATTGAATTACCACATAAAATTGTATCTAAATAAAGAGCTTAATCTTGGCCAATACTACACAACATCTCTTATTTCACCAAATTCGGACATTCAAAAATTCAATTCTTCAGTTTCCTAACTTCCCCTTTTCAGAGATATTAAATTCTGCTGTTTTGCTACAAATTATTGAAGGTTCGACTCATCGCAGAAATAGACTTTTTACACCCT
>Ga0209395_1000636_pt1 | contig 50848 bp, 48 predicted proteins | sample GOMGulsemesocosm_3_FD_184635 | JGI IMG/M metagenome (GOLD analysis project Ga0209395, IMG submission 184635) | Methane-oxidizing microbial communities from mesocosms in the Gulf of Mexico - GOM9D Gulf of Mexico (SPAdes) (version 2) | ecosystem: Environmental > Aquatic > Marine > Cold seeps... | reverse complement strand
GATCCTATCCAAAACTTTGATATCTAACTCAAAATCATTATTCCAGCGCGCGCCTTAGCACGGCAAGAGCGTATTAATCTAATCTTAGCTGTTCCAGCTAGATATTCCTTTGAATAACGAAAAACGCGTGAATACGTCACTGCTACACAAACTTCCTTGTATCAAAGATACATGGTTTTGTTTCGCTCTAAGCTCTGATTTTCGTAATATGTATGGATTCTGGCATGCGATATTTATAATGCGCTTGCCGTGAAAAGAGTATTTGTTTAGCTATTGATTTCACATAACAGCTAAACAATTATATTACTCCCCAAGCCATTCCTGTAAGCATGCTTGCAGCTCTTCAAGTTGATAAGGTTTTATAACAACGTCATCCATTTTAGACTGATGACATTTTTCTATATATTCTTTTGTTGCATTAGCGGTTAACGCAATAATAGGTAACCGAGCCTTTTTATTATTCGCATTTTTTCTAATGGCTAACGTTGCTTCATAACCATCCATCACGGGCATTTGGCAATCCATAAATATTAAGTCATAGTCATTATCTTCAACCATCTGGACTGCTTCCAACCCATTTTCAGCTAAATCAACCGTAAGTCCGATACTGGATAGCATCTTATTAGCAATCATTTGGTTGACTCTAATATCCTCAACTAACAATACTTTTCCTACAAATTTAGTTCTTACTACATTGAATTGCTTGGCATCCTCAACGGTATATTGAGTTATTATTTTTTGTCCTAACTCATGTGATAGCGTCGCAGACATCACCTGGAGCATCGTATCGTAGTATGAAAATTTAGATATATACGCATTAAACCCAGCCTTCTCATAGAGAACAGCTTCCCCTTTCAACGGAGATGTAGAAAACACGACCAGTTTTAATGAGTTAAATAACGTATTTTGACGAATAATTTTAGCTGCATTAATGGTTTCAGTTTCTGAAAATGCATTATTAATTACCATCATTCGATAATTATTAGCTTGCTCTCTTTGTGCTTCTAAAGACTTTAGAGCGCTATCAATATTAGAAAAAACGGTTACATCTGCCCCCATGTATTCAAATAACTTTTTGAATACATTATTATTTTTGTCGCTTTGATCGACTAATAATATTTCGCAATTTTGTACATTATTGTTTATAGCGATAGTTGTTACATTATTATTACTTTCAGGAAGAGGTAATGAAATAATGAAATTACTACCTACTCTATATTCTGATTTAACGCTTATTTCCCCTCTCATCAGGTCAATAAGCTTTTTAGTAATTGAAAGTCCTAATCCTGTTCCACCATATTGACGAGTTGTTGATATATCAGCTTGTGAAAACTCATCGAATAGATGGTTAATTTTATCGGCATTGATTCCTATACCAGAATCTTCCACTTCAATAGATAGACCGCAACCTTCGTCATATGAGATGTATAAACGAATATAACCTTGCTTAGTAAATTTAGTCGCGTTACTCAATATATTTAATAAAATCTGTCTAATCCGAGCGGGATCACCAGTAAAGTAACGAGGTAAGACAGGGTGGTAATCAAAAATATATTCAATATTTGATTCAGTTTGATTATTGGCAACCACTTCTAAGCATTCTAAACAAATACGCTCTAAGTTAAATGACACATTTTCCAACTCAACCGCTCCAAAATCGAGTTTAGAAAAATCTAAAATATCATTAATAATGGTCAATAAGTTCTTACCGGATGTTGATATTGAGTGGAGATAATCTCTTTGTTCATCATTTAGTGGCGTATCATTTAATAATTGAGCCATCCCAATAACACCATTCATTGGGGTGCGTATTTCATGACTCATATTAGCTAAAAATTGAGATTTTGATATAGTCGCCGCTTCAGCTTCCTTTTTAGCTTCAACTAATTTTTGATGTTGTTTAACTTGCTCAGAAATATCAGTTTGAATATACATATACCCAGTAATAAAGCCGGTATCCAATGACTCTCGAATAGGAATAATTGATGTGTCTACCCAATAAGATGAATTATCTTTAGCTAAATTTAGTATTACATCGTTCCAGGATTTACCCCTAGATATTTTGGCATGCATCTCATCCCAATATGCCTGAGGTTTATCATTAGAATTTAGAATATTATGATTGTTACCAATCAATTCTGTTTTTGTATACCCTGACACATCACTAAACTTCTTATTAACATGAGTTATTAGTCCGTCTAAATCCGTCATTGAAATAATAGAATGTTGATTAATCGCATATTTAAGGACTAACAATTCCCGTTGCTGGCGTTGATTTTTATTAATGGAATCCTTAAATCCACCAACGGCAATCCATAGATTATTAATATGAGTATCTTTATCTTCCTTAACATCTATATGAGTATCACCTAGCGCTAGTTTTGCTAACGCATTGTAAACTTCCAATAAATTGGTAGACATCTTATCCGAGAAGCTAAATGCAACGAAAAACATTAATACAATAAATAAAATGCTAATTTCATTGATGTAAGTACGTTCTGATAATGAACCTTTAATTTCATTTGCTTGTTCGGTAATATGATATAAATGATTTTCGGAAAGTTTAAGAAAAATACTGTTAAGTATTTTTAACTTCTTATTCGCTAGATTAAGCTCATAGAGCGCCTGCGTTCTATCAACGGATGCCATTTCAAGCGACAATACAGCTTCAACACGGTAGGTTGAAAACGCTGATGTTAGCTCGTTAAATATATCGACGTTGTCAATATTTACTTTTTCACTTCCTTTAATTGCAGTAACTAGCCCTTGCTCTATTCCGTACAATTCATTAAGTATTTCTTTACCTTGTAAGTATATTTGCTCTTCATCAATCGTTTCAGACTTTAATAATAACGAAACGATGTCACTATTATTACGAGCAAGTTTAGCGATGGTATGATTAATTTGGCTAATACGTATTAAGTCAGTCTGATTTATTTTCTTAAACAGCTCATTCTGGGCATTAATAATACTACTGCTCGTAATATAAATAATTAAAGTAAGTATGCCACCAATAAAAGGAGCTATTAAAAATTTGGCTCTTAACGGTAATGATGAAAACATATATTTATCGCTCAGCTAGAGTATTACGACTGTGGCTAATCCATTGCTCAGGCTTAATCATTCCAATATATTTAATTTCATTACCTATTTTTTGAAAAATAACCACAACCCCTTCAGGCTTAGGCCATACACCTAACCCATCTCTTAAATTTGCGCTATGACCAACAAAAACAGTGTTTGCTTGAAGATCAGTTGTGGCAAGCATTGAATTTAATAGATATAAACCTAACTTTTTAGATTCCGCAGCTAATTTCCCCATCGAAAAAGCTAAATTTTGATCAATAGTATATTCACCAAAAGCATATTTAGCGCTGTCTTTAGTACGACAATATGGACTAGAACGTACTTCACCAATTGGAATGCTTAATTCTTTAATCATTTCTCCAATTAGCGTCATTTGATTTATCCCCTCAATAGATAAGTTACGTTGTGTTTCACAATTATTAAAATCGAGTTCCTGAACATGACGATTAACTTGCTTTCTATTGGTTTTACCATGGCGCATATAAATAATATAGCCACCCGATTGCAGCTTATTTATCAGACTGAGTGTGGTATTTTTTTCATTCAATAATTCAGCATCACTGGTCGTACTAAATTGCAACAATACTAATAGGGCTAATATTAATTTGAAATATTTCATTATACTCTCGTAACTTTTCTAAAATTGACGATAGGATATTTGAGGAAGGTATTGATAATGAGGATTAATATACATTGAATCATCGATAATTATTAACAACCTTATCCAAATCCATATGTGAACACAAATGTAACAGAATTTAACATTAACAACACGTAATAAAAAAAATAATAAACTTTTGATAATTAAAGTATTGTTACTTGTTAATATATTTATTTATTCTGCACTTCCCAGCGTTCTACACCTAATTTCTTAATATATGCACCTAAATTGTCTAAACGCCAAGTTCGTAGTTCATCACAGCGACCGTGTCGCACAATATAGGCGATCTGCTGCTCAGGATTAATCCCAACCAACGAAAATTTTAACGGTGACAATTCACTCTCTTGTGCAATAAATTTTGTGATAGACTGTGTTTCTACCAAGCGCGAAAACTCCCCTTCTTTCACTCTATAAAACGTCACACTCATACTTAATACCATTTTGTAATCTACATTTCGTCATAATGTCGAAAAATGAGCTGTTTTTCAATTAATTTTAAAAAAAATAACCCTTTTTAACCATTGCCCCGTTTATAACATAAAACCAATCAACGAGGCTCTACCATGAATAATTACAAATCAACACTCGCACTGACATTACTGTTAAGTTTAATGGGATGTAGTGGCCAATCAACGACCGAAAGTGACCAAGCTGATAACAAGCAACAGTATAAAAATGAAGATCAAAAAATTGTAATAGCAGCAAACACACAACAAAATGAAATAGAAGATAGGCAAGACATTTCATCATTGCCGGCGCCCAATTATCAACACATAAGCGCCGAACATAAAAAAATGAAAAATATAGTCGCCAGCCAACGACATCTCCATACTAAAAGACTTATCCACCCGACACTCCTAAGCCAACCAGTGATGGCGCAGGATTATTATTTACCAACACCGCGACCAGACAGTGAAAAATATCAGAAACTGACGACTAACCCAATTCAAGTTGTTAGCGAAAACCCAGTATCAACCTTCTCTGTTGATGTCGACAGCGGAAGCTATAGCAATATTCGCCGCATGATAAATCAAGGCATTGTGCCGCCCAAAGATGCCATTCGATTAGAAGAACTGATTAACTATTTCGATTATGACTACCCTACTCCCACCAATATTGAGCAACCATTTACCTTGTCGACAGAAATGATGACCGCACCGTGGAATAGCGATCGTCAACTATTAAAAGTCGCGCTTAAAGGCTACCAATTAAGTTCAAATAAATTAGGCGATGCCAATCTCGTATTCTTGCTTGATGTATCCGGTTCAATGAATCAACAGAACAAATTACCATTACTTAAAAAATCACTGATGTTATTAACGAAACAACTTGGTGAAAATGATCGGGTATCAATAGTGGTTTATGCCGGCGCGGCAGGTGTCGTACTAAAACCGACGGCTGGTAACGATCATCTCGCGATTGAAAATGCCCTACTTAAGTTAAGCGCTGGCGGATCGACACACGGTAGCCAGGGCATTGAATTGGCCTATCAACTCGCCCAGCAGAACATGATAAAAGATGGCATTAACCGTGTAATATTAGCGACTGATGGTGATTTTAATGTCGGAACAACCAATATTGATACATTAAAAGACCTTATCGAAAAAAAGAAAGAATTAGGGATTGGCCTGACGACATTAGGTTTTGGTCAAGGTAATTATAATGATCACTTAATGGAACAATTAGCTGACATCGGAAATGGCAACTACGCCTATATCGACAATATCAATGAAGCACGCAAAGTACTGGTGGACGAACTTAGTTCAACGCTACAAATTATCGCTAAAGATGTAAAAATTCAGATCGAGTTTAATCCTGCTCAAGTAGCGCAGTATCGATTGCTTGGCTATGAGAACCGCCAACTGAAACGAGAGGATTTTAATAATGATAAAGTTGATGCTGGCGATATTGGAGCCGGTCATGATGTTACCGCAATCTATGAACTAACCATGACTAATGCACGCCTAAAATCAATTGACTCACTCCATTATCAATCAACCTACGCCACCAATGATTCCCCGGATTTAGGCATCATTAAATTGCGTTACAAACAGCCAAATGGCAGTAAAAGTATGCTGATAAGCAAAGTATTATCTTCCTCTATGATGAATAAAGCAGTCAGTAATGACTTTAAGTTCTCAACATCAGTCGCCGCATTTGGCCAACTTATTAAAGGGGGGAAATACCTGGATAATTATCAATATCAGGATATTATTAACTTAGCCAACAGTGCCAAAGGGGTCGATGAATATGGTTATCGTAGTGAATTTATCCAGATGGTAAGAACCGTAGCAGCGCTACCTGCATTTTAAATAAGGCGCCTATAACTCCTGATATATTGGTGTGTGTGGAGTAAACCGTATTTTTCAGGGAAGAAAAATTGAGCTTACATGGATGGATTTACGGCGTGTTTACGTAATATACACCTATATATTTATAATGTATCGGCGTACAAATATATCCATCAACCGGAATTGATATTATCGAACCATTAACCGATGCCCAATTAATGATCCAATATAGCCAAGGCAGCTTGAGTGCATTCGAGCTGCTGTATGCTCGCCACAAAGGACCAACATACCGTTATTTTTTACGTCAGTGTCGCGAGCAGTCACTTGCCGAAGATTTACAGCAAGAGCTTTGGGGTAAAATGATTAAAGGCAAAGATAACTATCGTGAGCAGGCATTATTTACCACTTGGCTCTATACCATTGCTCACCATGTGGTGGTCGATCATCAAAGAAAATTTACGGTAATTGAAGATACGGACGAGTCTGACTTAGCCGATGAGAATACACAACCAGAACAGCAACATGATCAATATAGATTAAGCCAGCGCCTCAAATACTGTTTGGCTAAGCTACCAAGTGTACAGCTAGAAACCTTTTTACTTAATCAAGAAACTGACTTGACCGTGCCGCAAATAGCACAAGTGATCAGCGCTAGTGTCGAAGCGACTAAAAGTCGCTTACGCTATGCCATCAGTGCATTAAGACAATGCCTCAATATCATGCGGGAGCAATAAACAGTGAGCAAAGATAACGATAAACTCTCATCCCTCTATCGACAAGCATCGAACGAACAACCGAGCGCACAAGTTGATCACAAAATTCTGCAACTTGCGAAACAGCAACTAACACCTAGTAAGCCGAGTGTACGAAAATATCTACCCTACTCAATGGTCGCGAGTGTTGCCCTTGTTGCGTTGGTAGTTCACAACTTCCCTCAACATTACTTAGCTCCCCCACAACAAGATTTTGAGCAACCACTGTCCGAACCAATGCCAGTGAAGATAGAAAGCGCCCCCACGGCTCAGCCTCAACAATCAGCACCTGCCCATTGGGAATATAGTGACAATAGTCAGGGCATGGAAATAGAGGATGCATTACCGCTACAACAGGCTAAAAAACGCCTTATTACCCCATCGGCAACGAAACAACGTAAGGTCGATGTTGGTATTGAAATAATGCGCTTCGAGCAACTACAGCGTATAAAAGTGGCACTAGAATCACAAGACAATAACCTAGCATTAAAAGAAATAGAACAATATATTAGCGATTACTCTATAGACTCTTTACCACCACAATATTTAATCATTTATCAAAATAGAGACAACAACAAATCATAAAAATGAACTAAAGTTCACTTTTAGCACAGTTAAGCGTAAGCTCAATAACTAGTTACCAACAACAGTATTAATATTATGGCTTATCAGCAAACCGATAAAACTCGCGCTCATATGGCAACCCAACGCTATAAACTACTCAATGGCGCTGAGAAATTAGTACGCCAAGCTGGTTTCAATAAACTAACGATAGTAGCATTGGCTCAAGAGTCTGGATTAGCGGTTGGATCCGTCTACAAACACTTTAAATCTAAAGACGATTTACTAGAGCAAGTGTATATAGATCTCACCAGTGACAACTTCATTTTAGATCTCGCTCAAATCACCAGTTCCAACAATGCTAAAGAGCAACTGAGTGCAGCATTAGAGCAGTTTTTCTCTCAAGCATTAATGGCCGATAAGTTATCCTACTCATTATTTCATGAACCAGTGTCCCCTACTATTGAGTGCAAACGCCAAGTGTTTAAAGCAACGTTTACGACCATCTTTAGTGACATTATCACGCTAGGGATATCACAGCAGCTATTCCTAAGCCAACAACCACAGTTAAGCGCCAGTGCCATTGTCGGTATATTAACTGAATCATTATTAATTCCGCTCAATTGGCAACACCAACAAATGCCGACATTTGAACGGATCACACTCATCCAGCAATGCCAGCAATTTTGCCTAAGAGCAATTAGCTACGCAGGTGATGAAACAACCTTTTTTGACACTTAAATTTTAAGGGACAGCACAATGTCTAATATATCAATCATCATCGGTACAATGCTCGGTGCGAGTGAATACGTTGCAGATCGATTAACCGAACGATTAGAAGATAAACATCAAGTCACTCATCATCTAACACCTGACTTAGCAGAGTTTGACCTTACCCGAGAGGACAATTGGATCATTTGTACTTCTACCCACGGCGCAGGTGATTTCCCCGATAATATAGTTAAATTTGTCGATGCATTAACTCAACAAACCCCAAATCTAAGTAAGATCAAATATGCGGTGTGCGGTCTGGGTGACTCCAATTATGATACTTTTTGTCAGGCTGGGAAAACGATCGATCAACTCCTTCAACAACTCGGTGCCACACGATTGATCGAATCATTGCTGATCGATGTAACACAAGGCGATCTCCCAGAAGATCACGCAGAGATCTGGTTAACGACCTGGATGGATCGGATCGAATAATTTAGATCTTCATCATAAATGACGATCTATTTCACAAAGATCGCCAATATTCTTAGATCTTACAAAGCAGAAAAGAGGGGAATAATTCTGTTGATATCCCCTTTTTCACCCACAAAAAATACTAAAGTTATCCAATTGAACAGTTTTAATACAATTTAACATGTGGATAACTATAGTATATGTGCCTAAATTAAAAAACTTATTACTGAATAAGATCGCGTCAACTTTTTGTTGTGGATAAGTGTCGATATTACCCACAGCATACTACCAACAAAGATCAGGATCCTTTAACAAGTTTTGATCTCAAAATAGATCTTGATCATCATGATCTTAGATCAGTTACTAACAGATCCCCCCGATCATTAATAATAAGAGATAATAAAGATCTTTAAATAATATATATATATTACTAAGGATCTTCATCGAAAATGATCGTTTTAGATCTGCAAAAATATTGGTAGAATATCCACCCTCAAAAAAGATATTCGATATGGTGTGGTAAATGTTATTTAACAAGAAATTTGACGTAATAGTGATCGGTGGTGGGCATGCTGGTACCGAAGCAGCTTTGGCTTCAGCTAGAATGGGCCAACAAACGCTATTGCTTACCCACAATATCGACACCCTAGGTCAAATGTCGTGTAATCCAGCAATTGGCGGTATTGGCAAAGGTCACTTAGTAAAAGAGATCGATGCACTTGGCGGCTACATGGCCCAAGCAACCGATCTTGCTGGAATTCAATTTCGTACCTTAAATTCGAGTAAGGGCCCAGCTGTACGAGCTACTCGCGCCCAAGCAGATCGAGCGTTATACAAAGCAGCCGTTCGCGCTAAACTCGAAAACCAGCCAAACCTAACTATCTTTCAACAATCATGTGATGATCTCATTGTTGAAAACGATCAAGTAACGGGTGTAGTTACTCAAATGGGAATTAAATTTTCCGCCAAGTCGGTGGTATTAACCGTTGGTACTTTTCTCGGTGGTTGTATTCACATTGGTTTAAAGAATCATTCCGGTGGTCGAGCTGGCGATCAAGCATCCATTGGATTAGCGGATCGTTTACGTGAGTTGCCATTACGCGTAGGTCGTTTAAAAACAGGAACGCCACCACGTATCGATGCACGCACTATCGATTTCTCAAAACTGCAGGCGCAACCAGGTGACACCCCATTACCGGTTTTCTCATTTATTGGCAAACAATCGGATCACCCACAGCAAGTACCGTGTTATATCACGCATACCAATGAAAAAACGCATGATATTATTCGCAATGGTTTAGATCGCAGTCCAATGTTTACTGGTGTTATCGAAGGGACTGGCCCACGCTACTGTCCATCAATCGAAGATAAAATTACCCGTTTTGCTGATAAGAACTCTCATCAAATTTTTGTAGAGCCTGAAGGCTTAACCACCAATGAAGTATATCCAAATGGTATATCCACCAGCTTACCGTTTGACGTTCAGGTAGAACTGGTTAATTCGATGGTTGGTTTTGAGAATGCGTTTATTACGCGTCCCGGTTATGCCATTGAATATGATTATTTTGATCCTCGTGATTTAAAGCCAAGCTTAGAGAATAAGTTTATTAACGGTTTATTTTTCGCTGGTCAAATCAATGGTACAACTGGCTACGAAGAAGCTGGTGCACAAGGGCTAATTGCTGGAATGAATGCTGCGCGTCAAGCACAAGATCTTGAAGCTTGGACCCCGTTACGTAACCAAGCTTACATGGGCGTACTAATTGATGACCTTTCAACATTAGGTACTAAAGAACCGTACCGTATGTTCACTAGCCGCGCGGAATATCGTTTATTATTACGTGAAGACAATGCTGATATTCGTTTAACCGAAAAAGGTCGTGAATTAGGATTGATTGACGATCATCGTTGGCAGTTATTCAATGAAAAAATTGAAAATGTTGAACTTGAAAAGCAGCGCCTATCTTCTACTTGGGTTCAAGCTAAGAGTGAGCAAGCCGAACAGCTCAGTACGATGCTAAAAACACCAATGAGTCGCGAAGCAAATATGGAAGAGTTACTCCGTCGTCCAGAGCTAACGTACAAACAGTTAATGACGATTAAGGATCTTGGCCCAGGTCTTGAGAAAGAAGATGCAGCTTATCAAGTTGAAACCCAAATTAAATACGCTGGTTACATCGCGCGTCAAATGGATGAAGTAGCGAAACAGCAGCGTAATGAGAACAGCTTATTACCGATTGACCTTGATTACACATTGGTATCTGGTTTATCGAACGAAGTGGTGGCCAAGTTAACTGAAGCGCGCCCAGCAACATTAGGAATGGCGAGTCGTATATCTGGTATAACACCAGCGGCGGTTTCGCTATTATTAGTCTATATGAAGAAGAAAGGCATGCTTAAAAAGGCGAGCTAACAACATGATAGTTGGTGGATATTGATAAATATCCATCAACTATCCTATATTTTCAACATAACTTACCAAAAATCACTCCTTTCTACCGTTTATCACAAAACCACCAATTCCCTATTTTTGAACTTTATACTCTTACCATCACATTAGCGATGGAGCGAACAATGAAAAATATAACACTGAGTAATCAGCCCTATTTTAATGGTTGTGAGAATAACCTTAGTAATAACGATCTCACATACTCAGTAATCATCTTTGTTATCGGCTCGCTAGCACTCCCTATTTCTGTTTCATTATTGCTTCCAGCGTTAATGTTTAACGGCCTACTCACATAAAAAATTAAGGATAATATTATGACAACAATGACTTCTTCCCCAATGGCACTTTTAGACATATATGTTGCACCAAGCAATGTGTTTAAGCAGCTTAAAGAAAACAAGAAATGGGCGTGGTTAGGACTGTTATTGATGGTTGCAATATCAGGTATCGCTTCGATGTTATTTTTCAACGGCATGTCACCTGAATGGATTGTAGAACAACAGCTCGCTCATGCAGGTGATATGTCGGCGCAAGAAGCGGAACAAGCCAAAGATGCGATGATCCAATTCGCCCAGTACACCGGGGTGATGGGGGCGGTAATGGGCGCAATATTTATCTTAATCATGAGCGGTGTTATCGCTGGATATAATATGCTTATTGGTAATGCCTTAGCCGAGACAAAACCTGATTTCAAATATGGAGATTGGTTCAGTTTTACCCTGTGGAGTTCAATGCCAGCTGTTATTAACACATTAGGATTTATGATTCTATTTTTAACCGCAACCACTGCTGAGTTACCGCTTGATATGCCTAACTATGCCTCACTTAATCAACTCGTTCTAAATTATCTACCAGGTGATGCGTTATATACGTGGGCTGAATCATTAAACCTTTTTTCGTTGTGGTCAATTTTCCTTACCATGGTTGGTTTTCAATATTGTTGCAACATGTCACTGCTTAAATCAGTAATGGCAGCAGCATTACCATACGTTGTGATTTTCGGTGTTTGGTTCGCTTTGGTATAAGGCTAGAGAAAATTAGGAATAGTGATGAAAAAATTACTGATATTTATAGTGATAGCGACGCTTCTTGGCGGCATGATCTATTGGAATAAGAGTAAAGGCTCCCATGCCAGCCTACGGATTAATAGTGAACAGGTCAGTGAGCAAGTATTGGCTGATAGTATTTTGGCTTCGGGAAATTTGATATTTAATACCCAAATTCAAATTCGCTCTGAGGTGACGGGCATAGTGACGCAAGTACTGGTTGAAGAGGGGGAGTATGTCACTAAAGGTCAAATTTTGATGCAGCTCGATCAAACTGCTTTTAGTGCTGATGTTGCCAATTACCAAGCGGCGGTTAACGCCCAGAAAATAGAGATTGAATTTGTCAGCGAGCAACGTCGAGAGTTAATCCGTCAACTTAATGTTAAACAAAAGCTCTTTAAGCAACGCTTAATTGGTGTCGATGACCTAGAACGGTTTAAGAGCCAGCTCAACATCGCCAACATCAAGGTGAAAGCAGCCAAGGAACAGCTTAATAGACATTTAGCATCGTTAGCGCTGGCACAAGATAGACGTAATAAAACGACCTTTAGAGCTAATATGCCGGGGTTAATATCGGCGGTTGATGTAAAGCCGGGGGAAACCGTTATTGCGGGATCGACCAATATAGTGGGTTCTGCCTTAATGACACTGGCTGATCCTAAAACCATTTTAGCAGAGCTACGGGTAGATGAAGCGGATATTGCCAGTGTAAAACCGGGGATGGCGGTGGATGTATTTGCTGCCTCTAATCCAAAAAATGCACTGAAAGGTAAAGTTATCAGTATTGGTACCAGCGCCCGTTCTGCACGGCAGGGGCTTGGTTTATTCTTTCGGGTAAAAGTATTATTAGCACCAAGCGAACAGCTTTATCCCGGCATGAGTTGCCGCGCTGAAATTATTACCATGCTATCAGATGATTCGTTAACGGTGCCGATCTCTGCCGTTGTCAGTGAGGATGAGTTTCATTATGTGTGGTTAGTCAAAAATGGCAGTGCGGTTAAGCAAGTGGTAGCCATTGGCATGGCAACAGATACCCATCAGCAGATCACTAAAGGACTAATAAAAGAAGATATAGTAGTTACTGGCCCAAGCCGTGTCATGACCAAAATTAAAGACGGCGTGGCATTATCCAACAAAGAGGATAAATAAGATGAGTGGATTAGATACTGATTCAGTCATCGAGTTACGCGGCATTAGCAAAACTTATCAGATGGCCGATCAGCATTTTTGTGCACTGGATGATATTAACCTTACGATTAAGCGCAATGAGTATGTGGCGATTACGGGCCCGTCGGGTTCAGGGAAATCAACGCTAATGAATGTGTTGGGTTGTCTTGATAATCCATCAAGTGGTGAATATTTTCTCGATCAACAAGATGTCGCGATGCTGAGTGAAGCGCAACTGGCCAAAATCAGAAACTACGGGGTAGGCTTTATTTTCCAGAGCTTTAACTTATTACCGCGCGCTAGTGTGTTGGTGAACGTGATGCAGCCATTAATATACCGTGTGATGCCTAATAGCGAACGTAAACAGCGCGCATTAACAGCGCTAGACCGCGTTGGTTTAAGTGATAAGGTTAATAGCTTACCCAATCAACTCTCTGGTGGTCAGCGTCAACGTGTGGCTATTGCTCGCGCGTTAGTGACTAGCCCTGCAATAATTTTAGGCGATGAACCAACCGGTAATCTCGATAGTAAAACCACCAGCGATATTATGGCGCTGTTCGACGAGTTACATGATCAAGGCCACACCATTATTTTAGTAACCCATGAAGCGGATATAGCGCGCCATTGTCGCCGGGTTATTCGCTTGGTTGATGGGCGTATTGAGAGCGATATTATCAATGCTAAGGAGTCTACCAATGGGTAATACATTACACGCACTGGTCCAAGGCACTAAGGCGGCAATGTTAGCCATTAGCGCTCATGGTATGCGTAGCGCATTAACAACACTAGGGATCATCATTGGTGTTGGCGCGGTGATCACCGTGGTCGCTATCATGGAAAGCTTAAGTGCTACCATTACCGATCAACTCGATGATTTGGGCAGCGATATGGTGACGTTACAAGCGCACACTAATCCAGAACAAGAGATGCTAGGCAAGAGTAATAAACTCAGCTATGACGATTTTTTAGTGCTTAAAGCGAAAACCAAAAATGTCAGTGATATGACCGCTACCATGCGCGCGTTTAGCCTTGGAACAAGCGTTCAATATGGTCGTAATAATACCCAAACTCAAATTATTGGTACTGATAGTAGCTATCAGCGAGTGATTAACACTTATCCCGAGATAGGACGATTTATTTCTGAAGGTGATGATTTAAGACGTCGCCGCGTTGCTTTTATTGGTAGTACCGTGGCTGAAAAACTCAATATGCCGAGTAATCCAATAGGCGAATTTATTAACCTCAGTGGCGACTGGTTTCGAGTGATTGGGTTGGCGGAAACCCGCGGTAAAATATTTGGTTTCGACCAAGATAATTACATCATTGCACCATTTAGTACGATTCGTTCATTAAATGGTAGCCAAGCCACTGATGATATAGATATTATGTTTAGACCGCAGTCAGGTGCTATCTTAGATAAAATTAAGCAGCAGATGACTCAGATATTAAGACAAAAGCACAAGTTAAGCGATGACGATGTTGATTATTTTAAGTTTATTACCGCGGAAAAAACCAAGCAGCAATTTGAACAAATAACGACAACAGTAACCTTAGTTGCTGGTGGTGTGGTGGGTATTAGTTTACTGGTCGGCGGTATCGGCATTATGAACATCATGTTAGTGTCGGTCACTGAACGAACCAAAGAGATTGGTATTGCCAAAGCGCTTGGCGCCACACCGCAATTTATCTTGTTTCAGTTTTTGGTTGAAGCACTTATTCTGTCGTTATTGGGCGGGGTGATTGGTTTAGCACTCGGTTATGGCTTAGCGGCAATGATCGCGATGTTTATGCCAGGCGATGGCGGCGTGATGGTACCGTTATGGGCTGTGGCTTTATCCTTTGGTTTTACCACCGCCATTGGTGTTATTTTTGGATTGGCTCCTGCGATTAAGGCGTCAAAATTAAACCCGGTAGATGCATTAAGATATGAATAAAAAGTTAAGCAATACTTTATCTGTGATGACTGAATTAAGCCGTAGCTATAAGATCGTCACGGCGATAACATTATTATTAAATTTAGCAATATTTGTGATGTTTTCTCAGCCACTAGTACAGGATGACACCAAGCAATCGGCTGTGATGGTGCGAGCGTTACTCGATACCTTATTATTCTTTGGTGCCAATCATATATTTGTCCGTACTTACTTAAAATTAAATATTGTCAACCGGGCGCTAACCTTAAAACGTGTCGGTATGTTTGCTGGTTATATGGTGGTAGTCGCAATTATATTCACCGTGTTATCGCTCGGTATCGGCAAGATTGAAATGCTTAAGTTTTCAGATGTTAATAGTTTCCAACTTCAAAATGACTCTGGCAGTGTCGACATAAATATGTCACTGCCATTTATCGTTACCATCGCAATTTTTAGTAACTATTTCATGTTGTTAACTTGGGCTATTGCTTATCTGTTTTGGGTGCAGCAAATTAATCGTAAAAAACAGCAACAACAGCTGCATCAAGCGCAGTTACAACAATTGACTAATCAGCTTAACCCTCATTTTTTATTCAATGCCCTCAATAGTATTCGAGCGCTTATCTATGAGGATAAAGATAAAGCGGCAGATACGGTGACTTTATTATCAGAACTATTTAGAACACACCTTAAGGCGCACCTTAATGCTAAATCTTCGTTGGCGGAAGAATTAGCGGTTAGCGCTAACTATTTAGCGATTGAAAAAATTAGATTGGAAGAACGACTCAATATTACCACCGAAATTGATCCACAATTAACTAGCCAAATCCTGCCGACGTTAACCTTACTTACCTTGGTTGAAAATGCGATAAAACACGGGATATCGCCGAATAAAGAAGCGGGCGAAATTAACATATCGGCGGCGAACATCGATAACCAACGCTGGCGACTAACAGTGACTAATACCGTTAATGCTAATAGTGATGCCGATGGCACCTCAACCGGGATAAAAAACGTAAGAAAGCGCTTACGGTTAATGTTCGATCGCAAATTTAAATGGCAGCAAAGCAATGCTCAAGGGATTTATATGATAGCAATGGAATTACCACGTGATTAATGTCCTGATCGTCGATGACGAGCGCTTAGCGCGCGTTGAATTGGTTCGTTTATTGAGTAAGTTTGAGCAAATAAACATCGTGGCACAGGCGAGCTCAGGTGAAGAAGCTATAGAGCAACTCGCCAAGCATCAAATCGATGTAGTATTCCTCGATATTGAGATGCCAGAAATGAGCGGATTACAATTGGCGCAGCATATTGATGCGGCTATTCAATGTGTATTTTGTACCGCCTACAATGAACATGCTGTCGATGCATTTTCCCTTAATGCCGCCGATTATATCGTTAAGCCCATCAATATGGCGCGATTAGAGCAGACGATAGCGCGACTAGAAAATGCCATTGAATTAGTCGATGACAACGGCTTGCCTGAAAATTATTTACCGGATAGCCATGGCTTGCTGCTTAAAATAGGCCAAGCCAGTCACATCGTTAAACTGAGTGACGTTGAACGGTTTGAATCGATAGGTAATCATGTCGCGGTTTATTGTAGCCAAGGTAAGTCTTTTATCCATTCTTCACTAAGCAAAGTCGAAAAAAGGCTCGACCCCCACATATATTTTAAGGCCAGCCGGAGTGAGGTTATTCGGATTGATCATATTAGTAAAATAGAAGAGGGGATTGCAGCTGGTAGTTTGGTGGCAATACTCAAATCAGGACAACAGATAGAAGTGAGTAGGCGCCAAGCCAAAAACCTTAAAGATCTTTACAACGTATGGTAGGAAAATAATGCAATTAACCATGTATCAAGTAGACGCCTTTACTAATGAACTGTTTAAAGGTAATTCAGCCGCGGTTATAGAACTCAAGCAATGGCTCGATGATTCATTGATGCTCAACATTGCGAAAGAGAACAACCTGTCTGAAACGGCATTTTTAGTGAAAAATGAGCAAGATGTTTATCATATTCGCTGGTTTTCACCAATATGTGAAATTGACTTTTGTGGTCATGCAACGCTAGCCAGTGCCTTTGTGTTATTTAAACAATCGAGCATTGATAGCATCACGTTCTCTGCAGAGGCTATCGGTGAATTTGAAGTCACCCGCGGTGATAAAGGCTACATAAAAATGACCTTTGAGCAGCAAATGCCGACGGTGGTCGCCGAGCCTCCAGCGACATTACTCGACGGTTTAGTTGAAAAGCCATTAGTGGTATTACGTAATCGTCAAGCCTACTTTGCTATCTATCAAAACAGCCAACAAATCGCCGACATTACGCCTAAATTAGCCTTACTTAAAACACTAGGTCCGTATGATGTAGTGATTAGTGCGCCCGATCAGCAATATGATTTTGTGTCACGTTATTTTTGGCCAGCCAGTGGTGGCGATGAAGATCCGGTGACTGGTTCTATTCATTGTGGCTTAGCGCCATATTGGGGACAACAGTTAGACAAGCAGCGTTTAATAGCCTATCAAGCCTCAACCCGTGGTGGCGTAATTCATTGCTTACTCGATGGCACAAAGGTCACACTCAGTGGCCAAGCTGTACTCTATATGAGTGCGACCATCGATGTTTAGTAATAGCCCTGAAATTAGAGATTGTTAAACAATATTTTTACCTTTTTATTTGTATTTTTTTAATACAAAGGTATTATTTATACCTGTCTCTCTTCAAGGGTATTCTCATGAGCTTCAAAAAAATTATTCCAATCTCCTTATTATGTAGCGCGAGCGTCGTTGCCGGGCAAGGGGATCAGGTTGGTCATTCCCGTTATAGCATCGCCACTCACAACGCTCACGCGATTAACGGCATTAATGTCGCTAGTACTAATGCTCATCTTAAACCCTCCTTTAACTTTGCGTCGATGACCTCATTTCATGTTGGCGTTGAAGTCGGTAATGTCGACTTTGCCGATGAAATAACTGATCTTATTGATGAACTCGATCGTGATGATATTACCCTTGATGAAAGTGATGACCTAATAGAGCGCTTCGATAACCTACTGGTACAAGCTGGTAAAGATGGTTATGTGAATATAGATCTAGGATTCCAATTACCACTGTCCATTGCGTGGAAGCGTGAATTAGATACTATCACTGTGTCAACTCGAATGAGCGGTACCGTGCGAGCGACCGTACTCGATGCTCCTTTGGAATATAACGCGCTGCAAGAAACTATTGGCACCAATGCCTCTGGGTATGTCAAAGTCGCCAATTTAAGCGAACTATCCGTTGGCTACAGTCGCTTAGTGTGGCAAAACAAGTTTGGTGATTTACACGCCGGTGGCCGTCTTAGCTTACAGCGTCTAGGATTATCCAAGCAAGTTATCGCCTTTGAATCTGCCGATGGGGACGATGACCTTAGTGATGTGTTTCTTGATGATTATGAAGATGCTAAGGTATCTAACACCGACTTTGCTATCGATCTGTCAGCCTACTGGGCGGGTATAAATTACAACGCCGGTATTACGCTATCAAACGTTAATGAACCTGAATTTGAATATGGTGAACTGGGTAATGACTGTGCGAGCAAACTGACCGACATTTCGAAAACTAACTGTTTTACCGCGCTAAGTTTTTCCGATCGTATAGCTTTAAAAGAAGTTTATATTGCAGATAGTTACGCGACGCTACAAGCTAACTATATCAATGACGAAAAATCATTCTCTGTTGATTTTAGTTATGAAACGGAACATAACACGCCAGTGGGGGTAAAAGAACAATGGTTAACCGCTTCTATTGCAACGCAACCTGAGTCTATCTATATCCCTAATGCACGATTAACCTATTCAAATAACCTGGTAGGCAGCAAACTCGATTATCTCTCTGGCGAGCTGTCGTGGGGTTGGCTTGGTCTTGCTGGTGGTTATGCCTTATCGGATACCACATTTGATGACACAACGGTGACGCGTGGTGGATTTATTACCTTATCAATTAGCAATCATTTCTAAGGGAAACACAATGAAATATTTTAAATTATTGACGCTCTCAGCGGTTGTTATTGGTGTTATTGGCTGTTCAGCCGAAGATCAAGATTCATCAGCAACCAATGAGCAGCAACCTGTAGCGGTAAGCGGTGTCGTGATAGACCCCAATATTAGTTCAGCAATCGTCTTTGCCGATTATGACGGCGATGGCGTGCTAGATAGCTTTGAACCCTGGGTATTAACCGATGAAGCCGGCTATTTTGGCTCCAGCGAAGACGGCGATGATTATTGTACAACCGATCTCGATCATTGTTTAACATTGGCCAATAGCGATGCTGTGCCACTAGTTGCTGTGGGCGGTTATGACAGTGTAACGTTAGAGCGAGTTGAAACGCGCCTATCACGCACTTATAGCGGCACAGGAGTTCAAGTTATCACGCCGTTAACTAGCTTATCGACAATGACAGTGTCTGAAGATTTTGACTCGAGCCTCAATTTTATGATTGATGCGTTTGTGGAAGAGGAATCTACCACCGCACTAGAAATGGCATTCACATTACATAAAATGGTTGAGGTATTGACTGGAGTGTTAGCTGATGAATATTCTGCTATCGGTGAAGAAGAGTTATTACCGAGCGATCTCTCAGGGTTTGTCTATCAAGCGATCGATGCCGTCGGTAGTGACCAAGAGTTAGCCTTAGCTGATTTTTTAGAAAAATATTCAGAAAATCAAATAGACTTAATTCTCGAACAAGCCAGAGAGTATATTAATAACGCCTATGAAGATGCCGGTATATCCTTATTAGCCCAATATTCAGTTCGAAAAAATGTGCGTTCATACGTGTCTAGTAACGTGTCGGAACAAGACATTAGCGATCTACTCGAACAACAACAACTGCTAATTTTAACTCAATTTGAATTAGCTGCAAGCAATGAAAATATTGCCGAATTACCTAAACTACAAAAAGGGTTACTGCGTTTAATTCAATATGTCGTCAATAATGCGGTAAGTATTATTGAAAGCAATGGTGATTTATCAACTGCCGTATTACCGATCATTGAGTTAATCAACGCCAATGAAGATGACACGCTACTGACTGCATTTGGTCAAGACAGTTATGATAGTAGCTATTTTGATAGTGAACTTATTGCTGTGGTCGATGACATTACAGATATATTGACGACAATGGAACAACGTCAGGAATTACCCGAGCTAATGGGATCTCAAATGTTGGCTTTGAGTGAGACAACGTCAACAGAAGATGCCAAAGTGACGCTATATTTTGACGGGGAATTATCCGGTACGCTCAGTGCGTGTATTTACTATCAAGACTTTACTGATTCGAGCAACATCAACAACACACAAGGCACTCTGCTTAGCGGTGAATGGACTAAAGATGACTACCAACTTTACATCACGGTTAAATTTGCCGGTGCATCGCGCTCATTGCGGATAAAATCTGGTACGGGAACCAGCTTCGTCTTCGATTATGACGGTGAAGAAGAGACATGGGATGGTTCACAATCATTCGAAGACATTGTCGGATCAAGACCAACGAGCGATAGCGATTGTCAGGTTAACTTTATGTAGTAAAAAATGACCTAATAAAAGGCGGAGTATTTTAATGAATACTCCGCCTTTTTTATTTTTTATTCTTTAGTTATAATTTTAACTAAAAATAACAAGGAACTGTTGGTATATGAATAACAAGGACAAATTTTTTTGGAGTGCCTATATATTTACATTGATTGGCACGTTATGGGTGTTCGATAGCGTTCTATTAGTAGAAATAACATCAACTGGTGAAGCCGTGATTGCCACATTTTTTCTACTGTTGGTCGGTTTTTTCTTTAAGAAATGGTTCGATGGCTTTTATAAAGGCCAATAAATAAAATAGTATCAATAGTGAATACAAGAAGAGGAATATTTATATTCCTCTTCTTGCTTGTTATGGTTTGTTAGGTTCTATCTTGTCGAGCACCTAATGCAGGCTTACCAGAGTTATGTGGGCGACGTTTAGGCTTGCTAGCACCTTTGGCCTTTGGTTTCGCTTTAAATGGCTTAGGCTTTGTTAGCGCCGGTTGTTCAGCACTATCTTTCGCTTTAGGCTTGCCTTTACCAAACATCGGCTTGTCGTTGCGGATGTCTGGCTGCTTTGGATTCTTAGTCGCAAAGCGCTTGCTACCATGGCGGCTCGATTCTCGGCTACGTTTGCTCGCTACAACGCGAGCTTCTTCAAATTCACTTGGCACTAAACAGTGAGTCTTCGTTCCGATCAAATATTTCATCCCCATACGCGTTAACGCTTGACGGATAATTGGCCAATTGGCTGGGTCGTGATAACGCAAGAATGCTTTATGCAATCGGCGTTGACGCTCGCCCTTCGCAACAAAGAGTTCGCCACTCTTATTCTTGTATTTAACCCGTTTTAAAGGGTTCACTTCTGAGTGATACATTGCTGTTGCATTAGCCATTGGTGACGGATAGAAGTTCTGAACCTGATCACACTCAAAATCATTACTCTTAAGCCATAATGCAAGATTGAGCATATCTTCATCGGTACTACCAGGGTGGGCAGAGATGAAATACGGGATCATGTACTGTTTTTTACCGGCCTCTTCACTAAACTTATAGAACATGTCTTTGAATTCATCATAAGAACTCATTTCTGGCTTCATCATCATATCTAAGGTGCGCTTTTCAGTGTGTTCTGGCGCGATCTTTAGGTAACCACCGACGTGATGTGTCACTAGTTCTTTGACATATTCAGGCGACTTAACCGCCAAGTCATAACGAACCCCAGAGGCAATAAGAATCTTTTTAATGCCTTTGACCTTACGAGCTTCTTTATATAAATCCACCGTGTGTTTATGATCGGTATCCAGCTTGCTACAAATTTTAGGGAAGACACATGACGGATGGCGACAGTTGATTTCAGCCTTAGGATCTGAACAGCCTAAGCGATACATATTGGCTGTTGGTCCACCTAAATCTGAAATGGTGCCGGTAAACCCAGGCACCTTATCGCGAATTTCACCCAATTCACGCAAAATAGACTCTTTTGAGCGGCTCTGAATGACACGACCTTCATGTTCCGTAATCGAACAAAATGAACAACCACCGAAACAACCACGCATAATATTAACCGAGGTTTTTATCATGTCATAGGCTGGTATTTTTGCCTTTCCATAGCTTGGATGCGGCACACGCGCGTATGGCAGGCCAAACACAAAATCCATTTCTTCGGTGCTTAATGGAATAGGAGGTGAGTTAACCCATAATTCACGATCGCCATGACGCTGTATTAAAGCACGTGCCGAATAAGGATTGGTTTCAAGATGCATCACACGTGCAGCATGTGCATAAAGTACTTTATCCTTACACAGTTTTTCATAAGAAGGTAAACGCACCACGGTGGTTTTACTATCGTGTCGAGACGGTCTAACAGTGATCGGTTGAGCAACTGTTGCTGCTTTAGCCTTGGCTTTTTCGGCATCATCTTTACAACTAACATCCGTTTCGTACGGATTAATCATCTTAGGAACCATGGCCTTGTTAGGCTTTTCTATCCGTGATGAATCGACTTCGGTGTAACCTTCAGGAATGTCATTACGAATAACGGCTGTGCCAGCTATATCGACAATGTTCTCAATCGGCTCGTTATTAGCAACCCGATAAGCAAATTCAATTAATGCACGTTCGGCATTACCAAATAACAGAATATCGGCCTTGGCATCAAACAATACCGAGCGACGAATTTTATCTGACCAGTAATCATAATGAGAGAGACGGCGCAGACTTGCTTCGATTCCACCGAGAATAATAGGGGTTTCTTTATACGCTTCACGACAACGTTGTGAGTAAACTAAAACGGCACGGTCGGGGCGCTTGCCGCCGATGTTATCAGGCGTATAAGCATCATCATGGCGTAATTTACGGTCGGCGGTATAACGATTGATCATCGAATCCATATTGCCGGCAGTAATACCGAAAAACAGATTTGGTTTACCCAATGCCATAAAGGCATCTTTGTTTTCCCATTCTGGCTGGGAAATTATTCCAACCCGATAACCTTGAGCTTCTAATACTCGACCGATCACCGCCATACCAAAGCTTGGATGATCAACATAAGCATCACCAGACACAATAATGATGTCACAGCTATCCCAGCCTAACGCGTCCATTTCCTTGCGGGTGGTAGGAAGAAAAGGTGCAGTACCAAAACATTCTGCCCAATACATAGGATATTTGTTGATTGGTTTAACAGTAATTTTTATTGGAGTGTAGGCCATAGGATCATCTTCATTTGATATTGGGCGCGATTATACCCGTTACCACTGCTAATGCATAATATAGGACTCCCTTAAACGAGAGTAAATACGAGGTTTGGGATATATCTCATGGTTATTTTTTATACTTTACTAATAAAGAGGTGAAGCTTATTTCTATAGCGCTGATATTGTTGTGGAGTTAGTGACAAGGTAATTAGGTGTTGCTGGTCATCGGTTGTCACCACGGTGGTTTTTTGCTGTAAATGCTGTTGCAACAGTAGTTGGCTATCTCCAAACTCAATGCTGTTATCGTGATTCAACAGCAACAAACTATCACAAAATTGAGCTATTTCATTGGCATTATGGCTAACGTATATCATCGGTAACTGATATTTTTCACTGTGTATTTTCAGTTGTGTCAGCATGGTGTGTTTATTTGATTCATCTAATGCTGCCAATGGCTCGTCTAGTAACAGGAGCTGTGGTTGTGCAAGTAGGCTCCGCACGATGGCTACGCGTTGTTGTTGTCCAGCAGAGAGCTTATTGGCGCGCTGTGGCAATAAATCACTAATCTCAAAATCTGCGCAAAGTTGTGCTAAGTCGTGAGTGGGGTTAACGACTTGCTGTTGGACGAGGCTCAGATTACGTTCAACATTAAGGTGTGGGAACAAGCGACTGTCCTGAAAAACAAAACCAACGCGGCGCTGTCGTGGACTCATTGTTTTGGAATCACTAAACCAAGCTTGATCCTTAAAACGAATGTTACCACTGCTTGGCTGATCTAAACCGGAAACTAATCGTAATAACGACGTTTTCCCGACACCAGACGGCCCAAAAATACCACTGATGCCATCACTTGGAAATTCGCACTGTATTGATAATGTACGAGTGAGTAACCTGTATTTGATATCGAGCGTTAACGACATTATTGTTTATCCTGTCGTTGCACAACGCTGTAAATAACAAACAACATCACTAAAGAGCTAATCAGTAGGCCGGCCGCAATGTTATGTGCCTGTTGATATTCAAGCGCCTCGACATGTTCAAACAATGATATTGCTAATACTTGTGTCTCGCCAGGAATATTGCCCCCGATCATCAAAACAACGCCAAACTCTCCTAAGGTATGAGCAAAGCCCATGACCGCCGCGAGCATAAAACTCCGCTTGGTGAGAGGGACTATAATGTGACGGATTTTAGCCCAGCGGCTAAAACCTAAGGTGTCGGCAGCTTCTAGCTCTTTATTACCCAAGGTGACAAAGCCTGCTTGGAGCGGCTGTACCACAAATGGCAGTGAGTAAATGATAGAGCCAATCAATAAGCCCTCAAAGCTAAACGCAAGCGTTGATCCTGACAGTGATTGCCACCATTGACCGGGCAAGTAATTTGGAGAAAACGCTATAAGTAGGTAAAAGCCGAGTACAGTGGGAGGTAAAACTAACGGCAGCGCCACTAATGCTTCGAACAAGGGTCTAATTCTACTGCTACTTTTAGCTAGCCACCAAGCTATTACAGGGCCAACTAACAGCAAAATAACGGTGGTGAGTAACGCTAGTTTTAGAGTTAATAATAGCGCGATGACATCATTAGACACTAATGATGCCCCGAATTCGTCGCTGGCGCTAGGCCATAACCTGAGTCTAATATCGTGTCGCAGCTTACTGTTTTTATGAATGTCATAAATTCTTGTGCGGTTGCTAATTCTTTGGTGCGGCGCAGAATAACAGCTTGCTGATTGATGGCGGGATAACTCTTAGGATCAAGCAAAATGAAGTGGTCTTTAATCCCGGCATTAAGTAGTTCACTGTAGGAAACAAAGCCTGATTGTGCATTGCCAGAATAGATAAACTGCAGTGTTTGAGTGATATTGTTACCGGTGACTAAACGTGATTTAACGTGTTTTGATAAGCCTTTTAGATCAAGGTATTTTGATGTTGATAAGCCGTAAGGGGCTAGTCTAGGGTTTGCGAGCGCTAACTTACTTGTCTGGTTTTTTAGTAGGCTGACTAAGTTGTTTTGAGTTAACTTTTCCTGATTGGGACTCCAGTACGCCAATTGACCGACCGCGTAAACAAATTGAGAATCAGGGTAGGCTAAATTATCTTCGACTAACTTTTGTGGTCTTTGTGAATCAGCGCTGAGGAATATATCATACGGCGCGCCATGAGATATTAAGCTATACAGGCTCCCCGTCGAGCCACTAATTAATGTCACCTTGTGACCTGTCTCTTCTTCGAATTGTGTCGCAAGTTTTTGGGCGGTCGATTTAAAATTACTCGCTACCGCGACGCGCAATTCATTGGCGTAGGCTTGGTTGGGTAACAATAACGCCAAAATGAGTATAATTGATAGTCTAACCACGCGATTCCCCCGACCATTTGTCGGCCGCTTGCTGATCTGTTTCGCGTGCATCGACCCACTGATAACCTGAGTCAGTTTGCTCTTTTTTCCAAAAGGGGGCCTTTATCTTTAGGTAATCAATTAAGAATTCACAGGCTTCAAATGCTGCTTTACGATGAGCACTGGCGACGCCGATATAGACAATTTGATCGCCTGGTTGTAATTCACCCACCCGATGAATGATGATCGGCTCACCAATTGACCAACGGACGGTTGCTTGTTCAACTATTTGTTCGAGGGATTTCTCGGTCATACCAGGATAATGTTCTAACGCCATTGCCGCGACTTTTTGCTGTTGATTAAAGTCGCGAACTCGACCAACAAAAGTGACAATAGCCCCATAACGATTAGGGTTTAACTCATTAGTGGTTAGTTGGTGATAAAGGTCGGCGATGTCAAAATCATCGTGTTGTACTTTTATCATGACTAACCGCCAGTAACCGGTGGGAAAAATGCAATTTCATCGCCGTCTTGGATCTCGGTATTCCAGTCACACATTTGTTGGTTTACCGCCACTAACAGTTTGTCTCTTTGCAATGCCAAATCCCATTTGTCACCGTTGGTGATGAGGAGCAGACGCAGTGTTTCTAAATCTTTCAAGGCTGGGCTAAATTCAACACTGATTGAACCTTGGTCAATAAGCTCTCTGGTTTGGGCGAAAAAAACGATGGTCAGCACGACAGGGTTCCTGTGAGTTAAATAATAAGGCGATCAAAGAATATTGAGTTTATCGTATTCTTAAAAGAATTGAAAATTTGGCAAAAGCCACAGATGGCTTAAGCACATCAGCGGCGAATGTCCCATTAGGACTAATTGTTTATAGAGCTTAGTCTCCGACAATGCGGCCAGCAGTTATTGATATACATCAAGCTAGGTGCATTAATCCGAACTTGAGTTATTTATCACTATTTTTATCGATGTAACGATCAATTTGTTGCTCGAGCACGCGTAGCGGAATTGAACCTTGAGAAAGCACTTGATGATGAAATTCTTTAATATCAAATTTTTCACCTAGCGCTTGCTCGGATTTTTGTCGTAAACGCTTAATGGTTAACTCGCCTATTTTGTAGCTTAATGCCTGTCCTGGCCATGAGATATAGCGGTCTGTTTCGGTTTCAATATTGTGCAATGACAAGGCGGTATTTTCACCCATGTAATCGAGAACTTGTTGGCGCGTCCAACCTTTGGCATGGATCCCTGTGTCGACCACTAAACGACAAGCACGCCACATTTCATAGGTGAGACGACCGAATTGTTGGTACTCATCAATATAATACCCCGCCTCAACGCCGAGCCATTCAGCGTATAAGCCCCAGCCTTCCCCAAACGCCGAAATGTAAGACTTACGGCGAAACTCGGGTAAATCTGTTAGCTCTTTGTTGAGTGAAATTTGTAAGTGATGCCCTGGCACCGCTTCGTGTAAGGTCAACGCGGGTAGTACGTACAACGGACGTTTATCTAACGCATAAGTGTTGACCCAATAATAACCAGGTTCATCACTGTTATTCGAGCCCTTATAGCGACCGGTGGTGTATTTAGGCGCAATTTCAGCAGGAACTGGCGCGACACCATAAGGCGTAGAAGGCAGATTTTTAAATAACTTAGGTAACATTGCATCGGCTTTCTTCGAAAGCCATGCTGCCTTTTCTAGTAATTGCTGTGGAGTATTGGCATAAAATTGCGGATCGGTCCTTAAAAACTGTAAGAAATCGCTAAAACTGCCGTCAAACTCTAATGACTTAATTATCTGCTTCATCTCGTTGCGTATTCGAGATACCTCACTCAGGCCGAGCTGATGTACTTGTTCTGCATTCATATCAAGGGTGGTGTAATACTTGACGCGATTATCATAGAACTCGGCACCATCTGGTAATGCGGCAGCTCCAACGGTTTGACGAGCCTGTGGAATATACTGCGTGGTCATAAAGTTATAAAACTTTCGATAGCTGGTAATAACCTTATTCTCGATGATATTTAGCGCTTTGTTTTCCAGTGCTAATCGTTGGCTCGCAGTGAGCTTAATCGTTAATGACTTAAAGGGTGTATAAAAGTCGCTAGTTTGCGCATCCTCAGTAATAAAGTTTGCGATTGTTTGCTCAAAACCCTTTAAAACGGTTTGTGGTTGGGTGTTCCCCGACGCAATACCTTGTTTCATCCAATAAGTTTGTTGGTCGAAATAGCGGGGGATTTGCGATAGTTTATTAAGGTAGTTGTGGTAGTCCTCAAGTGAAGTGAACTTGTATTGGTATACAATATTGGCCAAGTCAGCATGGAAACCATACTCCGAGGTTAATGGCATAAAATGTTGGTTGAAGCGATACAGATCGACCAGTTCTTGTAATTGGCCGCGTAATATAAGTTTGTTTATCACGTCATCTTCGCTTAATGATGAGTCACTTATCTGGTCCAATTGAGTAAGATATTGTTTGAGCTGATTGTTCTTTTTTGCTAATGCGGATGGTGATAAATCGGCCAATTGATGCGGTTTTATTTTGTTATTATTGTCATCGAGCCCTTGGCGAAAACGCCAGCTTTGTTCAACTATTTGATTAAAGCTAAGACTGTCTATGGTTGTTGAACTGAGAGTCTGTGTGGTGGTTTTTTCAATGGCTGATTGAGCGTTTCCTGCACTCGCGGCACTATCATATTCGTGTTCTTGAACTGATGATGTGGTTAATTGACAGCCACTTAAGAGTAGCAATGCAGTAAGTGTCGTAATCGGTTTTTTCATTTTTCTTCTTATTATTTAAGCTCAGGTTATTTAGAAAAGTACCCTTTCCATAGCCGGGCCAGTGCCGCTTTAGCGCTCGTTTCAAACGTTAGCTCTGGTTGGCGTTTACGTTGTTGCCATAACCCGAGAATCAACGCGTGGCTATCACTGACTAAACTCAGACTTTGTTGCAACGGCAGACTAGGAAACTGTGCAGTAATTAACTCCGCCAAGGCATGCGACTGTTTATTAAAGCTCTCGTGGTATAGCCCAAGCAATTCATCGTCAACGTTCGGCTCTAACATCGGGCTAGATAAATTGGCGAGGTTTAAGAATAGCTCGTCGCTTAATGGATATTGTAAGAAGGCATTAAGCATGATGCCTAAACTCTGGTTCTGTTCGACGGTTTGCGATATTTGGCAAAACCAGCGTTGATAATGCTGCATCAACAATGACAAATAGATCGCTTCTTTTGAGGTGAAATAGAGATAAACTGTCCCTTTGGCTTGTTCGCTATTTTTGGCGATAGTGGCCACTGTTGGGAGTGTTTGGTGTTCTCGAAAGAGCGACTCAGCACTATCCATGATAGCTTGATGCTTATGGATTTTATCTTCCTTGGTTTTAGCTCTGGCTAAACTCATCGATTATTTGCCTTCGTTTATTACGGGTCTACTTAATAAATAGTGCTATGAATAGAGTTTGGGATCAACTTTTACCGCACTATTGCGATCTAACAGTGGTTTTTCAGCGGCAATAACAAATTATCTCGGATTATTTAACCTTTAGATTTAAAGGCGGTTGCACCGCGCTTCTTAGCAGTACGACGATTAGCCTGTTTATCTCTCGGCGGTCGTTTACTGGTGCTGCTGGCTGGTTTGTCTGTCACCGGAAACAATTCTAACTCGGACAATGGCAGTGGGCGCGCGGTAAGTTCTCTAATCGCATTTAAGGCGTCGGTCTCGCTGTGACTGACCAATGATATCGCGATGCCACTCTGTCCGGCTCGCGCCGTTCGTCCAACGCGGTGAACATAAACTGGCGCGTTGGCGGGTAAATCTAAATTAATGACTACCGGTAACGAGTCGATATGAATTCCACGAGCGAGTACGTCAGTCGCTACAATCACTTGCAACTTAGCCTGTTGAAAGTCATGCAGGGTGCGCTGACGTTCTGTTTGATCCTTCTCACCATGTAATGCCGCGACATTGAGCCCAGCCTTGCGTAATTTCTTAGCAAAGGCATCGGCACTGTCGCGTGCGCTGATAAATACCAGCACCTGTTGCCACTCGTTGTTCTCTATCAGCCATTGTAGCGCTTTGGCCTTGCTGCCTTTGTTAACTAAATATAGCCGTTCTTCAATCGTATCAACAACACTATTGGCGACATGTGCTTCAAGGCGAAGCGGATTATTGAGTAATTGCTGCGCCTTGGCGTCTAAACTGTCTGGCAGGGTTGCTGAAAACATCAAATTTTGTCGGGTCGCGGGTAGATAAGCGATAATCTTCTGAATATCTGACCAAAACCCCATGTCGAGCAGACGGTCAGCTTCATCGAGTACCAAGTGCTTTATCTGATCCAAGCTAATTAACTGTTGCTGTAGCAAATCCAATAAGCGACCAGGGGTTGTTACGATTAGTTGTACGCAACGTTCGATGGTAGCCACTTGCTTTGATTGGGACACGCCGCCGCTAAGGGTCACTAATTTAATCTTATTCGGTGAGGCGATAGTCTGTAATTCGCTGCTCACTTGGCTGGCAAGCTCTCGGGTCGGTACAATAATCAGCGCTTGTGGGGTATTAACGTTAGCATCGATAAGTTCTAATACCGGCAGACCAAACGCCAGTGTTTTACCACTACCTGTTTGCGCTAACGCCAGCACGTCTTGTCGCTCGAGCACCGCAGGAATAGCCAGTTGTTGAATATTAGTCAGTTGAACTAAGTTGTCCGGCAGCGCCGCAATTAATGAGGGTGATAATTTAAGTTGTGAAAAATTCATTGCGTGAAGCACTCTAGGGGTAGTTACTGGTATTATACCCTTACAGCGCTTGGAAATAAGCAATTAAAAAGGTAAAAACAATGGCAGGTACAAATAGATCGGACATCAAAATTGGTACCGAAGTAAATATCGTTTTGAAACAAGATCAACGCAGTGGTAAGTTAACTCAAGGTGTAGTGCAGACCTTGCTAACTAAGTCATCATTTCATCCGCATGGCATTAAAGTCAGATTAGAAGATGGTCAAGTAGGCCGAGTAAAGGAAATTTTAGAATAATGAGTTATCTATGTATCTATCATAAAAACTGTGCCGATGGTTTTGGTGCCGCATTAGCGGTTAAAGTGTATTGCGATGAATTGGGCGAATCTTGTGAGTTTTTGCCTGCACAATACGGTGATGAAGTCCCTGATGTCACCGGTAAGAAAGTGCTAATTGTTGATTTTTCTTATGACCGTGAAACCTTGCTGTCATTAAAAGAAAGTGCATTATCGCTGCAAGTTATCGATCATCATAAAAGCGCAATGGAAGCATTAGCAGGACTAGATTATTGTATCTTTGATATGGACTATTCAGGTGCAGTGCTAACATGGCAAACCTTATTTCCAAATAGAGCAGTACCGCTATTACTGAGCTACATTCAAGATCGTGACTTGTGGCAGTGGCAGCTTGAAGACAGCAAAGCAGTGTCTGCCGCGCTATTGACGTTGAATAAAACCTTTGAGTTATGGCAACCGTATTTAGCCGATGAATTGGTGGCAGAGCTGATTGTTAAAGGCAATGCGATTGTTGATTATCAAAATCAGCAATTAGCACGAACCCCTAAGGGCGAAAAAGTACCCATGGCAACAATCGCCGGTCACACAGTGCCTTGTGTTAACAGCACCCATTTAATTAGTGAGATGGGTGAAATCCTCGCACAAGGCCATCCATTTGCCGCGTTATATTTTGATCGTAGCGACAAGCGAATATATTCGCTGCGTTCTGCCAAAGACGGTATCGATGTCGCTAAAATCGCACAGCAATATGGCGGCGGCGGTCACTTTCATGCCGCAGGATTTGCGGTAGATAAACCGAAGATTGATGTGGTGTAGACTCTATGAGTTCAGCTAACTAACTTAGCTGAACTTCCTAACTTTACATCTCTCGATTAGTTGTTTCTTCTCTTGTGCCGATAGGTATGCTTGCTTTAAGCCATTCTCTTGCAGTGTTTGTAATTGCATTGTACTCAAACCAATAGCGCGTGCAGCGTCGGTATATTCATGCGCTATTTCAATGTCGCTAACACCCGGATCGTCGGTATTGAGTGATACTAATAATCCGTGATCGAGAAATTTCTTTATCGGATGGCTTTCGTAGCTCGCAATGGTACTGGTTTGAATATTGCTGGTGGGGCAAGATTCAATACCGATTTGATACTTAGCTAAGTAATCCATCAGTTTTGGATCTTCAATGGCCTTAACGCCATGACCAATTCTGTTAGCGCCGAGTTTTTCAATCGCATACCAAATCGCTTCACTGCCAGCCGCTTCGCCAGCATGTACCGTGATGTTTAAACCACTGTCGCGAGCTTGGTTAAAATGATTTAAAAACAGATGGCTCGGGAAGCCGAGTTCATCACCGGCAAGATCGAGCGCGACTAGTTTATCTTTTTGGCTCAGTAGAGCGTCGAGTTCGATTTGGCAGGCATCGATACCAAAGGTGCGTGATAATATACCGATCATATTAATCTTGATATCGTATTGTGCTTGGCCTTGACGAATACCGTCCATCACAGCTTCCACAACGCCTTGGGTCGATAAGTTATGACTCATCGCCATATAACCGGGGCTAAAACGCAATTCAGCGTAGTCTAGTCCGGCGTTAAAGGCATCTTCCACGTTTTCATAGGCGACACGGCGTACCGCATCTAGATCGCCAATCACGCCGACCATCCAGTCAAGTTTTGCTAAAAACGCGACTAATGAAGGCTCTTTCTCGACCACTTGAACATGGGGTTTTAAATCAATTACGTTATTGGCAGGCAGCGTTACATTAAATTTTTGACCAAGATCTAAAATCGTATCGAGACGAATATTACCGTCTAAATGACGATGAACATCGGTGAGGGGAATATTTTTATTTATCATTGTCAGCGCCCTTTTATTTCTATTGTTTTATCATAGCAATTATTTTACGACCTTGTTTAATATAGGCATTAAACCTTTGCGCCAGCTCACAGGGTAAATCATCGGTTGGTAATGTCACAAAACCTAGCTGGCGATAAAAATCGACAAGGTGTGACAAGGAAAATGTATAGACAGACTCGTTAATATCACAGCATTGTGTCACCAGTTCGCGAGCTATCCCTTGATGGCGATAATTGTCACTAACGTGAACACCAGTGAGCAACAAATGAAGGCTTGGTAATGGCGTGATGCGGGCGACTGCGATGATTTTATGATGCTCTTTGGCGACCCAAACTGTGTCATGGCCACTAGCCTTAGATTTGGCTTTTTGCTGGCGATAGAACTTGTTAACCAGCGGGAAGGCTATGGTATCGAGCTGTTGGATGTTATAGGTCTTGATATTGTCACCAGCGGTTAGGAAGGTCATTGCGCCACTATTCATAGCGGCGCAATAGAAGAATTAACGCATGGTCACGAATTCTTCACCCGATGTTGGATGAATCGCGACTGTGCGGTCAAAGTCGGCTTTGGTAGCGCCCATCTTTATCGCCACCGCAAAGCCTTGGACGATTTCATCACAATTAAAGCCAATGCAATGCAGGCCAACCACTTTCTCGTTGTCACCCGCACAGACTAACTTCATCCGTGTTGGTTGACGATGTTGCGTGATTGCGCTGTACATCGCGGTGAACTCAGACGAATATGTCTTGATGTTATCAGCACCAAACTTCGCTTTGGCATCGTCTTCACTAAGTCCAATCGTGCCAATCGGCGGATGACTAAAGACTACGGTGGCAATGTCGGTATAATCGAGATGAGCATCACTTTGCCCGTTGAACAAGCGTTCTGCTAAGTGACGTCCTGCGGCAACGGCAACGGGCGTGAGCTCAACTTTTCCGGTGACATCACCTAGCGCGTAGATCCCTTCAACATTAGTGTTTTCGAATTTGTCTGATGGAATATAACCGCGCTCATCAACCGTAACACCAGCCGCTGCTAGGTTTAATGGTTGGGTTACAGGCGTGCGTCCAATTGCCCACACTAAGCAATCAACGTCGATACTCTTACCGTTAGTAAGGTTTAATGTAAGTGAGCCATCACCATTCTTAACAACTGACTCTGGCGTGCTATTGGTATGAAGCTGAGGACCTTCTTTGGCCATTATTTCAACTAAGGTATCACTTAGGATTGGATCGAAACTACGTAGCGGCTTTTCCTTACGAACCACTAAATGTGTTTCACTACCCAGCGCATGCATCACGCCAGCAAGTTCCACCGCAATATAACCAGCGCCAACCACCGCCACTCGTTTCGGTTGTCCTGCGAGTTCGAAGAACCCGTTGGAGTCGATACCATATTCCGCGCCAGGAATTTGTGGTCGGGTCGGTTTACCACCAACGGCGATTGTGATGTGTTTGGCGCGGTATTTTTTACCGTCTACTTCGACGGTGTTTTTATCGATGAATGTAGCAAAGCCGTTAATCACGGTGACGTCATTTTTACCGAGCACACGATCGTATGATTGATGGATACGGCCAATATAGGCTTGACGTTCCTTCACTAGTTGTGACCAATTAAAGCCAGTGCGCTCAAACTCGAAGCCGTAATCCGGGGCGTAGGTTAATGCCTCGGCAATATGACCGGCATACCACATGACTTTTTTCGGTACACAACCGACATTGACGCACGTGCCGCCTAAGTCTTTTGCTTCGATAATTGCGCATTTTGCACCACGCATGGAAGCTCTGTTTGCACTAGCAATACCGCCGCTACCGCCGCCGATGGCGATGTAATCAAACTCTTCAATCATGTGACAACCTTATTGTTTTATTATATTGGGATTAGTCTAGCACGCTTCGTTATATCCCGTAATGTGTTGCTTTCTATCATTGCGATTGATAAAACCGATGGCTAGGTTGAAAAGTTAATAATTAACCTCATATCTATTGAAAGACAAAATAACTTAACGAGATGCTAAATGACGACTAATCACCTAACTGAGCTGCAAGATAACCCATTATTTATGATGACCGGGTTGCCACCCTTTGCGCAAATTAAATCTGAGCATATAGAACCGGCAGTCGCCCAGGCCATTAAGTTGTGTCGTCAAAGCATTGAGTCGGTCTTAGCGACAGATGGTCCCTACACTTGGGCTAACTTAGTAGTTCCGTTAGAAGAGTCAGACGATAAGTTGGGCCGCATCTGGTCACCAGTCGGTCATCTTAATGGCGTGCTTAACAGCGATGAATTACGTGTCGCCTATGAAGCGTGCCTACCACTGCTGAGCGAATACAGTACTTGGGTTGGGCAGCACAAGCCATTATTTGAAGCTTACCAACAAATTGCGAACAGCGATGATTTTGCAACGTTAAGTGCCGTACAGCAGAAAGTGATAAATGATGCATTACGTGATTTTAAATTGTCGGGCATCGCATTAGATGAGCAGCAGCAACAACGTTATGGCGAAATTAGCATGCGTCTGTCTGAGTTAGGATCAAAATTTAGCAATAATGTGCTCGACGCAACGAGCGGTTGGACCAAGTTAGTCACCGATGAGAGTGAACTGGCTGGTTTACCGCAAAGTGCCATCGATGCTGCAGCAGCTGCCGCTAAAGAAAAAGATCAGCAAGGCTTCTTATTTAGTTTAGACATCCCAAGTTATTTACCGGTACTGACTTATTGCGATAGCGCAAAGCTGCGTCAAGAACTATATCGTGCGTTTACCACACGAGCGTCTGACCAAGGGCCAAATGCCGGTCAATGGGACAACAGTGAGGTGATCAACGAGACCGTCGCATTGCGTCATGAGCTATCACTGTTATTAGGGTTTGATAGTTTTGCCGATAAATCATTGGCAACCAAAATGGCCGAAAGCCCAAGCCAAGTTGTTGGCTTCTTGGAAGACTTAGCCGCTAAATCTAAGCCGCAAGCGCAGCGTGATTTAGCTGAGCTAACCGCGTTTGCCAAAGAAAATCATAATGCCCAAGATCTTAAGGCATGGGACTTGTCTTATTACGGTGAAAAGCTCAAGCAACACACTTATGCTATTTCTGATGAAGAACTTCGTCCTTATTTCCCGGAACAAAAAGCGGTCAACGGATTGTTTGAAGTGGTTTCTCGTCTATATGGCCTAACCATTGTCGAGCAACATGACGTGGAAACGTGGCATAAAGATGTGCGCTTCTTTAACATCAGTGATGTTAACGGTGAGCACCGTGGCAGTTTCTACCTCGATTTATATGCTCGTGCACACAAACGTGGCGGCGCATGGATGGACGATTGTTTAGCACGTCGCGTGAAGAGTGATAATAGCCTACAAAGCCCAGTGGCTTACCTCACCTGTAATTTCAACAAACCGGTCGGTGATAAGCCAGCACTGTTTACCCATGACGAACTCGTGACCTTGTTTCATGAATTTGGTCATGGCCTGCATCATATGCTGACCAAGATTGATATTGCAGCGGTATCAGGCATCAACGGCGTGCCGTGGGATGCGGTTGAGCTGCCAAGTCAATTCTTAGAGAACTGGTGCTGGCAAGAAGAGGCGTTGGCCTTTATCTCTGGCCACTATGAGACGGGCGAACCATTGCCTAAAGATATGCTAGATAAGCTGCTTGCCGCTCGAAACTATCACAGCGCGATGCAAATGCTGCGTCAGTTGGAGTTTTCGTTGTTCGATTTCAGACTACACCTTGAATTTGACCCAGCACAAGGCGCTAAGATCAGTGAAGTGCTTAGTGATGTACGCGCACAATACAGTGTTGTGATACCACCAGCATTTAATCGCTTTCAGCATGGGTTCTCACACATCTTCGCTGGTGGTTATGCCGCCGGTTATTACAGTTACAAATGGGCGGAAGTGTTATCCGCAGATGCCTTTTCTAAGTTTGAACAAGAAGGTATTTTTAATCGCGACACTGGTTTATCGTTCCTTCAGAACGTACTTGAAATGGGTGGTTCTAAAGCGCCAATGGAATTGTTTAAAGGCTTTATGGGACGCGAACCTAAGGTTGATGCATTGTTACGTCACAGCGGAATAGAGGCGTGAAAAAAGTAGAGGGCAAGGCGCGTCACGAAAAATTTGCGGCAATAGTGGCGCGTGCCGCCGAGCGCAAAGGTGGCGAGGCTGCACTAGCGGCATTAGTCGCCGGTCCCGCCTCAACGGCGCAGGTCGCGGCGCTGAGTAGTGACCGCGTGTTATCTCAAATGACCAAGTCGGTGTTTAAATCTGGCTTTGTGTGGCGGGTGGTGGAAAACAAATGGGATTGCTTTGAAGAGCATTTCTTTGAGTTTGATATCGAAAAAATTCTGATGATGCCGGATGAGATGCTCGAACGAAAAGCGACTGACCCTAAGATTATCCGTAATCTCAAGAAGGTATTTACCATTCGTGACAACGCTCAAATGATCGCTAATATTGAGCGCGAACATGGCCCTATCGGCGAGTTCATTGCTAACTGGCCGGAAGATGACATTATTGGTCTGTGCGCCCTAATGAAAAAACAGGGCAATCGTCTTGGCGGTAACACCGGGATTAATATCTTACGTGGTTTGGGTAAAGACACGTTTAGAATATCATCAGATGTTGAAGCATACATGCGCAGTCGCGACATTGTCACTGGCGGTCTGCAAACCAAAACTAGCCTCAACGCGATTCAACAGCAATTCAATACATGGCGTGAAGAAACCGGGCTATCGTTAACGGAGCTCAGCATGATTTTAGCCTATAGTTGTGGTGATAATCGGGTCGGATTCGCTTCTTAGGATGGCATTCGCGGCATTAGCTGATAAAATGCCGCCAAACCTTTCTTTATGAGTAACCTATGGATCAGCTTAACATCGCGATAGTCGCCCAATCTTCTCAGCTCCAAGAGAAAGCAGAGCTATTGGCACAGCGATGGGATCTGCCATTAATATCCACCGAGCAAGATGTATTTCAGCTCCAACTTACCTCACAACGACTCGAACTGGTAAAACTCGATGAGCCTAAATTAGGCGCCGTTTTTGTCGATTTTGTCGATGGTGCGGTTGCGCATCGCCGTAAGTTTGGTGGTGGTCGTGGTCAGCTTATTGCAAAAGCAGTTGGGCTTAAATCTAGCGTTAACCCCACCGTTTTAGATGCCACCGCCGGGCTTGGTCGTGATGCCTTTGTATTGGCTAGCTTGGGTTGTACTGTGACCATGTTTGAGCGCTCGCCAGTCGTCGCCGCATTGCTAGATGATGGGCTTGAACGCGGTTATCAAGATCCCGAAATCGGCCCGTGGCTCAAGCAGCGATTGACGTTGACTCATAACAACTCGTTAGACGGATTATCACAACTGACCAATAGTCATGACGTGGTCTATCTCGACCCGATGTTTCCTCACCGCAAGAAATCGGCACAAGTCAAAAAAGAAATGCGAGTATTCCAAAGCCTTGTTGGTAATGATCCTGATGCCGACGGCCTGTTGCCGCTGGCTATCAACGCCGCCACCAAACGCGTGGTGGTTAAGCGCCCAAGTTATGCGGAATATCTAAATGGCAAAAAACCGAGTATGCAACTCGACTCTAAAGCGAATCGTTTTGATGTTTATGTCCAAGCGGCAATGGTTTAGTTAAGGTAATATTTATTGTTTATATCCTTAACTATCATCTGATTGTTTTGCTAAGATAAGTTCGTATCAATGAATGTTTTTTTTGTCAGCGTTATCACGCATTTCAGTAAGGAGTTAGCTAGTGGCATATGATTTTGGTTCGGCAGGACTTGGTATTACCAACCCATTCAAACAGGAAGGTGCAGTTCGTGCGGTTGGTGGGGCAATTATTACCGGGATTGGCTTATATAGCATTCTTAATATCGCCGGTGTGATAGAGCAGAATATCGTACAAGCATGGGTTTATGCGGTCGTTGGTCTGTGTTTGTTAATCGCTGGTCTTCGTCGCTTAGGTAGCGGTTTGTTTTATTTGTTCAAGTTTTTCGTTGGCCGTTCAGTTCCTTCTTCTTTGGCATTCAATTTCACCCCGAGTGAAGAGGAAAATGCTAGACAAGAGCAAAAAGATGGTGCATTAGCCTACACCGCCAAAACACTCGAATCGATGTTAATGGGGCGCAAAAATAATACCTTTAAAGAGCCTGAAGGCTGGATGGGAAGGTTCGTTCATTCTGTTTTTCCAAAACTAATATTTCTTCCGTATCCAGTGCGTAATGTACTGCAAGAAGTGGTGTCAGTGCTAGCGACGACGCTCATCGCGTTTGTCGCGTTTGGTTTGACTTATTTCGTTGCGTCGAGTGGCTTAGCGGGCCAAGCTGGTCATATTATTGTGCCAGCATTTTCCGTATTGCTCCTGATCTATTTAGTCGCGGCATGGCGCAGCGCCGCTAACGCGGTTCGCATCGATCGCGTGAAGGTGCTGAAAAGCGCCGGGGCGACACAATTGGCTAAGATCATTGCGTTTTCTATTATTTTCCCCGTCGTGATCGGTTTTGGTTATCAATATCTCGGTGAAAACGTAACTAATGGCAACGTCATCACTGGGATATTTGAAGATGTTGTGGTGTTTTCAGCGTGGCCAAACTTGAGTTTACTATTGGTATTAGGGTGTATTGCGAGTGCATTTGTGCTGTATATGGTACACATTCGCTCGCGATCTTCACTGCCGGTGACCGAAGTGAGTGAGTTTAGAGAAAACCTTCAGGAATCAGTTCACCCTCAAGAAATATTTATCAATATTGAAACCATTGTGTTGGCTAATCGCCGCTATAAGGAAATTCCGAATCGAAGTTACTGTGCATTTGATCCTAAGCTCAAAGAAGAGAGTCAGGGTAAGGGATCATTTTCTGGCGAGCTGTTAATCGAAACTCAGCCTGAGTTTAAGCCAGTGGCGCATTCTAGTGGGTTTTCTACCACGCGATTGCTATCGTGTATTACTGGGCAAGTGTTATTGGTCTGTGGCGCTCTGTTGTTTTATTCGCTGAGTGAGCAAGTGGGTCTTGCGATCGAGTATATAAAAAACATCATGGCGAATCCGCCGTCAATGCAAGGAAGCGATCAATACGTTATCAGTACTTTAAAACCTATTGTGGCAGAATCATCGTTATTAATCGTTGGCTTTGTTAGTACGTTATTCATGTGGCAAATAGTGATGCATATTGGACGAATGCTTGAGAATTTTTCCAATGTGTTTTACGCGGAATTGCAGTTTGAATCGTTGTTGATGTTTATGAAAACCGAAGGTACGTTTTCCGAATCTAAAATTTCGACCGGCATGTCAATTCACGACTCGACGCGAAGTGAGAACGTGGTGGTTAAGTCGTCGATTACTCCTTGGATAGTGAGCTCTCGTATCACGAGTAGCACCTATGCCGGAGCGGGAAGTCAAAACGTTGAAATGCCGCGGTACGTAATGTCGATGGCGAAAAACCAACAAGAACTCGATGAGATTGTTACAGAGATCCGTCAATTTCTTAAAGGGCGAGAGAATATCGCAGGCTTTACCAATGAAGCTGATTTGCAGCATGCGGAAAACATTTTTCACGTTAACCAAGCATCTCGTCATCATGCTGCTTCGCTTGATAATAAATCAAGCGAAGCAGCGGCTGGCTTCTTACGTAACGAGCAAGCGCCGCAAGACCTCGATAACAAACCTGAGTAGTTATTTATTATGGAGGATGCTATGTCGCGCTTTACCAAGCGTGACATAGCATGTCGCTTCAGGTATGACCGGTCTCCCTATCTAACAATGATTGTTTACGCGCGAGTCCCCAACGATATCCACCTAGCGCGCCATCGCTCCTCAGCACGCGATGACAAGGGATCAGCACACTAATCAAGTTTTTACCACACGCGGTGCCAACAGCGCGAACCGCTTTAGGATAATCTATTTTCGCAGCCACTTCACCATAAGTTATGACATCTCCTTCTTTGATGCTAAGTAAGAATCGCCATACTTTGAGCTGGAATTCTGTGCCCCTGATATCAAGTGGCACTTCTGGTTTAGGGGCGCCCTGAGTTATGTGGTTGTCTAACGCGATCATCCAGTTATTGAGTTTGGGTGAGTCTTGAGCCTGAGATAGGAGCAGTTTAGATTTTGGAAACTCTTTGGCTAACTGAGTGATAAGGAATTCTTTATCATCGTCAAACTGCACCGTGCACACGCCTTTGTCTGTGGCTGCCATGATCATGTAGCCGAGCGTTGTCATTCGGCAGGCGTAATGAATTGTCTCCCCCTCGCCACCCGCTCGATAAGTTTTAGGCGTCATCCCAATGTGGCGAGTCGTTTCGCCATACACCCGGCTAATTGAGCCGAAGCCTGCCGCATAAATAGCATCGGTCACACTGCCTTCTTCTTTGAGAGAGTGCTTGAACTGACGCATTCTAAGCGCGTCCTGATAATGCTTGGGGGAAACACCGAAAAATGCTTTAAATGTACGCTGGATTCTGGACGGTGAAATACCAGCAATATTGCCGAGTTGTGATAGTGTTACTTTATCTTCAAGGTGACCCTCAATATATCTTGCTACTTCAATCAGCTTTTTAGTTCGAGAATCGTTATTCTCGGGATTGCAACGTTTGCAGGGGCGAAATCCAGCCTGTGTCGCTGACTCACTATCCGAAAAAAATCTTAGGTTGTCTGGCGTAGCAGTCTTAGTCGGGCAAGAGGGTATGCAAAAAACGCCCGTCGTAATGACGCCGCAATAGAACTGTCCGTCAAAAGATTTATCCCTGCACTCTATCGCTTGTTTCATTTCATTGTTAGACGGCATCGACATCGCTACACTCAACTTATTATTTAACCTGAATTCGGGTTAAGGGTTTTGTAACCTATTGTTTCAAATAATAAACGCTTCCCCCTAAATCCCAGTGACGAAATTTTAGTGGTTATCACAAATTCTATGCTCCAAGCAGAGCTTAAGTACCTACAATCATGTAGGTAAGGCGTTTTATATCATAAATAGCTGGCTATTTTGAGAGAAAATAACACCGATAGCGTTGTTGGGTAAAATAAATTGTCTCGAGCTCAGGTTATTTATACCCGTGCCCTACGGGAGTTTGGGTAGAAAGCGAATACAAGCTCAGAAACCTGCATTTTCAAGTAGCACGGGTATATAACAGGACTATCTCACCATACTTCAGCGGTCGTTTCTATCCGATTCTTGCGCAATATTCGGATGTTTTAACAGATCGTTGTTCGATAATGTGTACCCACATACATCTCACTGAGAAAATAATACATGACATCTCCTATCAATAACGCGATGAGTTTAAAGGTGTGGGGGATGCTACTCTCACTTGCTATCTTATGGGGCGGTTCGTTCTTTTTTATCGGGGTTGCGGTTAACGATCTTCCTCCATTAACGATTGTAATGCTCAGAGTAGGAATTGCCGCGCTGAGTTTGTGGGTTATCGCATTGTTGATGGGATTATACCCGCCAAAGAGCCTAAAGGTGTGGGGCGATTTTATGGTGATGGGACTGATGAATAACGTTATCCCGTTTACGCTTATCGTGTGGGGGCAAACTCAAATCGCATCGGGGCTGGCATCCATAATTAATGCAGCAACGCCTATATTCGCGATCATCGTTGCAGGCTCCTTGTTGCCAGATGAACGGCCAACACCGCTAAAGTTAATGGGTGTCATGTTTGGATTTATCGGCGTGGTCGTAATGATTGGTGTGCCGGCATTGGGGGGCGACAATACATTGTTGGCGCAATTGGCCATCGTCGCGGCAGCGATATCCTATGCCTTTGCCGGTGTGTATGGTCGCCGATTCAAGACGCTAGCAATAAACCCCGTTGTAACAGCTGCAGGACAGGTTACCGCTTCAACAGCTGTCCTGTTACCGCTTGCTTTACTCGGGGATGGCCCGATTAATATCAGCGCAACGAGTACCGATACATGGTTAGCCATTGTCGGATTAGGCGTTATTTCAACGGCTGTTGCTTATATACTTTATTTCAAAATACTGGAACGGGCCGGTGCAACGAACGTCTTACTGGTTACGTTGCTGGTTCCAGTCCCTGCAATTCTACTTGGCTCATTGTTTCTTAATGAATCATTGGGCTTGATTCATTGCTTAGGCATGCTGATGATAGCGCTTGGCCTATCAATCATTGACGGTCGGCTATGGCGTGGTATGAAAGGTTAATAATCTGTTCTTTGTAGATATTGCGCAACCTGTTGTCTAGAGCGTAATTCGATGACATCTAAACCTTGTTGGCGTAATGCTGCTAATTTCTCACGATAACGCCTACGTTTCGCATGAAAAGTGGTTAACACCCACCACGGAATTGATTCACGGCTAAAAAAGGCATGACCGAACGTTTCAATGTTGTCGCTGTGGAGTCTTTGTTTGGTGACTACGCGATGAATAGTACGGTTGAGGGCTCGATAAAAAACGACACGAAAGGGTAAGTTCAACCAAATAATGGTGGTGGCTCTCGGCCACAATACATCGCGCACGGCAGACTAGTTGCCATCGATCACCCATTGTTGCTTCGCTGCTGCTTGTGCCACTAGCTCTTTAAATTCATCAGTTGGTCGTTCCTGCCAGTGCGGCAACCAATGAAGCTGGTCTAACTGAATATAATTTTTATCGAGTTGAATGGCCAGTTGTTGAGAAAATGTCGATTTTCCACTACAGCTTGAGCCAATAACGATGATGCGATTCATACAGTTAATTCCGACTAAGGGTTTTAATATAATTTAGTAATCCTATCGTATTGGTCAAAAATTTAAAGCTGTTTTGTTTGTCTGTTATTAACACTTGCTCAATAGAGACCACTGATACAAAATAACAGCAAATTACGGATAGGAACCATCATAATGTTCAAGCTCGATCCTCGATTGCAAAACGATACCTTAGTGCTCGGTCACTTTGGCTTGTCGGTAGTGTTACTCAGTAAAGATAAGCGCTATCCGTGGTGTATTTTGGTGCCTAAAGTGGCAGATATCCGAGAAGCTTATCAACTGTCTGCACAGCAACAAGCACAGCTGCAACAAGAGTCTAGTACCTTGGGCAAGGCGTTAATGGAGTTGTATCTTGGCGAGAGTCTCAATGTTGCAGCATTGGGCAATGTGGTTTCACAATTACATGTTCATCATGTGGTGCGTTATCAGAATGACAACACGTGGCCAGGGCCTATTTGGGGCGTTGGTAGCGCTGTTCCTTATACCGAGCAGCAGCTGGCGCAAACCGCCGGTAACATTGTCGCCAAGCTTAGCGGTTTACTGGACTTTACAGCGTAATTGTTTGCTGCGAGTGTTCGCGGCCATGCTCGTCATAGGTTATCTCTAAAAAATCGATCGCCCCAGTTGCTGAAAACCTCAATACGCTGGTACAGCGCGTGCCATAGTTTTGTGCTTGATGATGGATAAATAGTGGCGATAATGCTCGCTCGATATCTAAGGGGATGCCGGTATTTGGGAGTGTATGCGCCGGCGCTTGCTGAGTATCGTTGAGTAGCGCAGCCAATTGATGGAGCTCGGTCTCGTCATTGCCACGTAAATACTCAGCTAATAACTGTTTTCCTAACAGTACTTTCGGCCATGGCGTGTTAAGCGCCGCGTTAGAAAGGCCGTGGATCCCCGCGTTCACGGTGACAAATTCTTTGCTGGCGCTATTAAACACTTGAAGAGTATCTTGATCGCCAAAGAGTAAGTTGTAGCCATTATAGTCTGCCGCTGTCGCGATTAAATGACTGGCGAGTGAATCATTGGTCATCAGGTGATTACTGACGAGATCACCGCGCGATTTAGCGGTGACATTGAATGTTTTAGGGTCTCTAATGTTGGTTAGCGCCGCTATTTTTCCTGTTGCGGTGATCCCTAGCCATGTGCCGCCGGCTTGTAAATCTTGACCCGCGACGATAGGTGAATTTGGCCAGTGTTTTATGGGCGCGGTTGGACGGTTATAGAACTCGTCACGGTTGGCGATAATTATCAGTGGGTACTGCTTAGAGATATTTTTTGCAATGAACAATACGCACATAACTAATCCCCCCTGAGCTAAATGGCTTTAATGATGATGGTGCTTATGGCTAAACAAGTCGAGCTTAGGTAATAGCTCAGCGACAAAGGCACGTGCGCCGCGCCGTAACAGCGACCAAGAAATTAATACCAGAATAATGGCGATGCTCACCATTTCAATCACCGACGGATGGCTGTGGCCAACGTCGACCAACTGGTTAAATTTAATCCCGAAGACATTATCGACAATAAAGCCACAGGTTAAAGCGGCAAGCGGTAGTAGCGCCACAAACCATGTTGCCAGCGCGGTGCCGTGTTCTTTCTTGATAAATCGAAATAACTCTAAGCTTATCGTTGGCCCTAATAGCAACAAGACTAAGGCGCTGCCCGGACTCCAACCTACCACTAACATCGCGGCGGCAAGTGGTGTGATGCCTGTTGCGCATAACCGAAACGGTATCGCGATGGCGGCAATAATAAAGATGTCGAACCATTGTTGTTGGTGTTGACCAAAGGTCAATAACGTTGCGAGCACTAGGCCAACCAGTAGCCACGGCGCGGTGTGGTCTAGCAAATGCTCATAGCCATGACGCAACGCATGCTGCAAACGATTGGCGATATCTGCTTGTTTCTCTGCTTTTACAGGTGCTTTTTCTTTGAGCCAACGGCTTAAGAATAACGCCATCAACACGATGATAGTAATGGCGCACGCCAAGCGAATAATCGTGATTTCAACGCCGAGTAATGGCAATGAAACGAGTAGTGATTCAAAGCCTAATATCGGTGCCGAGATTAGAAACGCGAGTGCCATGGTTGCGTTTGCGCCCTGCTTTCTGAGCAGTTGATAGGCTTTAGTGGCATCGGGAATACAAAATGGCAAGGGCAAACCGAGCAACGCGCCGCGCAATGTTTGGAATTTGGACGGACTATTAACTTGCATCTGCAGCGGCTGACTATCCGAAAATAAAAACTTGGTCACGCTAGACAACGCCAACGCCAGCAGCAGATAAGGTGATAATGTTGATGCGAGTGTGATGAATAAATCGAGCTGTTGATGAGCCTGCTCGCTTTCGTGTTCGTGTCCGGTGAGCAATATCGCCGCCAAGAAAATCAGGCCGAGCAATGAACCAATGCCATCATAGTGTGTGGTTGTTTTTTCGTGTTGGTGATGGTGTTCAGCGTAAGGGCGATGAAACACCACGTGCAACACGGAGCCAGCAATAAAGCTCTCGATGAGTGCAACGGTATTCTCGCTGAGCCCTGGTAGCCAGATATCACCAAAGTATGAGCCCATCACCGTGCCTGCCGCCATGAGCATCAATACACTGAACGCAACACCGGTGCCGAAATGCGGGCGTAATAACCACCAAATAGTTAACCCAACCGGTAAACGATGCGCAATCACTGCGATGATTAGGGTAAGTTGATCAAAGTCGGGAGAGTCAATTAAGGCTGTGCCGTCGGTGATGCTGTGCAAAACTAAGCCAAAGACCCCCAGCGCAAGCGTCGACTTATGGGTTAGTGCAGCGGCTTTATGGAACAAGCTTTCAGCAATACTCGGCCCCATAAGTCCAATTAATACAAAGACAATACCCCATAATCCTACTGTTTCAATTGCTTCAGGAAGAATATGAAACACCACCAAACCGCCAATCACCACAAAAATAAAGCCGTCGAACAAGTCGAGCATTTTGGTGTTTTTTCGGGTGAAATTGAATAATATCGGGCCAATGAGTAAGGCGGCGATACTGATAAACAGGCTCATTAGACGTCACGGTAAGGTTATTAGTAAGTATGTAATACTATAACATAGCCAATACGGTCACTCTACAGCTTTGCATTGACTTAATGTAAAGACCTTGCGCTGATTGCTTGATTCGAAAGCCGCCTCGATAATTTTTATTACATTAATGACACTTTGGTTATCTCCCGGCGGTGGACCTTGGTCGGTGATAGCTAGGTGCTTTTTTCATAGAATTGGCGATAGTCACCATCAGGAGACGGTAATAACGTTTCGTCATGGCTGTTGTTTTTGGGCGAGGAACAATGAGCCCCAATCCGCTATCAGTTCTTTACCAAAGGATTCTGTGTTGGGGTCAATGCCATACTTAGCTTCGCCTGTCCGTTTAATTGATAGTAGCTTGGCTATAAACTAACACTGTTGTGCTATTAACTTTGATTTTCATCAATGCTCGCCGCGCTTAAATCTTTGCCAGCGCGGTTTATTGGCTGGTGATTACGGTAAATCAGCCCACGCCACAACTTCTCTAACGGCCCTTGTCCAATACGAGTTTGCCACCAAGTAGCTAGTATCAATTGAATAATAGTCATGACAACTGCGACACCTAACATCTCGCTGCGTGATAAAGCACCGAACAGTTGTGGTGCTAGCCATCGAAACAGTAGCGTCATGGTGATCGATTGAAAAATATATAAGCTAAACGCCATCCGCCCGGCATATTGTAGCGGCATCGAAAATTGAGGATTGGTGAGACAAACTTTAACACCGCGAGAGGCAACTGCTAGCGCCAACAAAATAGCGGCGATGGCATTAGCAGGCATAAATAATGAGAACCCGTTTAAGAATTGAGTTTGCCATTGAACAGCCAGTTGACCGACACTTAATGCGAGGCCAATCGAAAACAATAAAAATTCATGGCTATTACTGAGTCCGTGATTGAAAAAGTCACGTTTCATCAGTCCCATACCAAGCAGCATAATACCGCCGAGTAGCCAAAATAATATTGGGAACCCAAGTATCATCGCGCCGCCAAGCTTGCCGTTGTACCATAGCATTTGACCGACTGTACCTATGGCTTGGTCTACTAATATTGTGACGTCCTCGGCAGCGAGTGGGATCGGCATCATTTGTTCGTTGTCTGGCAGCTCAATCAGGAAAATTCCAGCGATTAACAACCATAGCACTGTCGAGATACTGAGGTAGATCAGACCACGCTTAATCAGTTTGTCGGCATCCCATGTCACTTTAGTAAATAGAATGAAGCCACACAATGCATAAGTTAATAATATATCGCCAAAAAATAACAGCGTAATATGCAATACTCCAAACAGCAATAGCCAACGAAGTCGAGTCATCAACAGGCTCTGGCCATCAAATCCTTTATCTTGTGCCCGTTGCCAAAACATCACCATCCCAGCACCGAATAACAAACAAAATAGTGAATAGAAACGACTGTTGGCAAACAGATACTGGATGGAATAAGCCACTTTATCTGACATGCTCGGTTCGCCTGCCCAGGCTGGACTTATGTAAGCAGGCTCCGGTGCTGCAAAAGCGACGATGTTCATGAATAGAATACCGAGAATAGCTAAGCCTCTCAACAGGTCCATGCTGGCGATTCTTTGTACTGAATCCATTTGATATCCTTATAAAAACATTGAAAATTTGCGTCGTTTACGTAAGTAGAAATTAATCATAGAATATTAGCGCCAAAGATCCAATGGCATTAATGATGGCTAAGAAAAATAAAGGCAGCGACAAAGTTGTTGCGACCTTTTAATCGCGGTTTAGTTAAATTGAAAGCGTCGGGCCGTTATCAGAAATTGATTAAAAATACTCTGTAGTGACTTATCTCAAGGCTATACCGTGGTTTAGGTCACCTTATTTTAGTTATTAATCCTCCAACCACCAATAACTCGCTTGGCTACAACGGCAATTCATTATAAAATTACCAACTTAATCTAAATTTAATAGGTGTTGGCGGTGTTAGCTAATCAACTTCGAGAACTTATCAACAACAGCGAACTAACGGTGAGTGATGCACATCAGCAGCAATTGGTTAAACTCGTTGAGTTATTACATAAGTGGAATAAAGCCTTTAATCTGACTTCTGTTCGTGATCCGAATGAGATGTTAGTTAAACATATTATGGACAGTATTATTGTCTCTCCACATCTTGAAGGCAACACGCTAATAGATGTCGGGACTGGTCCTGGTTTACCGGGCTTACCGCTGGCGATTCTTAATCCCGACAAGCAGTTTTTCTTATTGGATAGCTTAGGCAAGCGTATTCGCTTTATTACCCAAGCAGTTCATGAGTTAGGGCTTAAAAATGTGACCCCAATTCATTCTCGTGTCGAGTTGTTTACAACAGAGGATGAACGTTGGCCAGAAAGTGGATTTGACGCTGTCCTGAGCCGTGCATTTGCATCGCTGGACGATATGCTAGAATGGTGTCATCATCTACCTAATCAGTTGGGTAAATTTTATGCACTTAAAGGTGTGATACCCAACGAAGAAATAGCAAGACTACCTAAGCATTTGATGCTTGATAGAATACAACCATTGATAGTGCCAGAACTCGACGGTGAACGTCATCTGGTATTAATAAAACAAGCATAAAAGCGCTGACTATTTAAAGGGAAACGATCGTGGCAAGAGTAATTGCAGTAGCGAATCAAAAAGGTGGTGTTGGCAAAACAACCACTGCAGTTAATTTAGCAGCATCTTTAGCAGCCACTCGACGTAAGGTGCTGCTCATTGATCTTGATCCTCAAGGCAATGCAACCATGGGCAGTGGTGTTGATAAATACGAAGTGCCAACCACGGTATATGACCTGCTGGTTGATGAAATGCCAATTGAAGATGTCATTGTAAAAGATACTAATGGTCAATATGATCTCGTCGCTGCTAATGCCGATGTTACTGCGGTCGAAATAAAACTGATCGAGTTCTTTGCGCGCGAAGTGCGGCTAAAAAATAGTTTGAAGCCAGTACTCGATCATTACGATTTCATTTTTATCGATTGTCCGCCTGCGCTCAATCTACTGACCATTAATGCAATGTCGGCAGCTGACAGCGTTTTAGTGCCAATGCAATGTGAATATTTTGCGCTAGAAGGTATCACCGCGTTGGTCGATACTATTAGTAAGTTAGCGGCAGTCGTTAACCCCGATCTAACGATCGAAGGGATTCTTCGCACCATGTATGATCCACGCAATCGTCTAGCTAATGATGTGTCCGATCAGCTAAAACACCATTTTGGTGATAAAGTATATCGCACCGTGATCCCGCGTAACGTCCGTTTGGCTGAGGCCCCTAGTTTTGGCCTTCCAACAATGTATTACGATAAGTCGTCAACAGGTGCCAAGGCGTACCTTGCATTGGCTGGTGAAATGTTGCGACGCGCGGAACAAGCGCCAATGGCTAGCTAAAAAAATAATTAAAGTAGAGTAAAAGATGTCACCAAAAAAACGTGGTTTAGGTAAAGGATTAGACGCTTTACTAAGTACTAGTATTAGCGCTCGCTCAAAGCAAGTTGAAGCAGATACCATCGAAGTTGCCAAGCAAGTTATCGGACAAGAAGGTGAATTACGCCATCTGCCGGTTGAATTTTTAGTGCCTGGTGTTTATCAGCCACGCAAAGATATGTCGGCGGATGCATTAGATGACTTGGCTAGCTCAATCAAAGCACAAGGGATTATACAGCCGATTATCGTGCGTCTGCTAAGCAATGATAAGTTTGAAATTATCGCTGGAGAACGTCGCTGGCGAGCTGCTCAGCTCGCTCAACTGAGCGAAGTGCCGTGTTTGGTTAAAGATGTTGATGATCGTGCAACAGTTGCGATTGCATTGATTGAAAATATTCAACGTGAAGATCTTAATGCGATGGAAGAAGCGGTGGCACTCGATCGTTTAATCAATGAATTTGATCTTACTCATCAACAAGTCGCGACCGAGGTCGGTAAATCTCGTACGACGGTTAGTAATCTTTTACGCCTTAATACATTAAATGATGATGTTAAACTGTTATTAGAGCGTGGCGACATTGATATGGGCCATGCTAGGGCATTGTTGGGATTATCTGGCGAGCAGCAAAGTGATAACGCACGTGTTGTGGCAGACAAGAACCTAACGGTGCGAGAAACCGAACGTTTAGTGCAAAAAGCACTGAAGGGCGAGCCAGAAAAGCAACCAAAGGTCGTCGATCCTAATATCGCCTCATTGCAGCAGCGATTAATGGATCATTTAGGTGCAGCGGTATCAATTAAAGATAATGGTAAAGGTAAAGGAAAGTTAACAATATCTTATACCACCCTCGAAGAGCTCGATGGCGTGCTTGAACATCTTAAATTACAACCGTTAGACGAATAGATTTTTTTGTCTTTAAAATGACGCGCTAGCCCAAGCGCTAGTGTGTTTTTAACATGTTTTTAACACTACATATTGTGCTCATTCGGGCTTTGTTCTCATTTTCTGTATTATTATGTCAAAAGCGGTGCGTTTAAGTTGCAATATTGGGCA
>Ga0209395_1000627_pt1 | contig 51347 bp, 42 predicted proteins | sample GOMGulsemesocosm_3_FD_184635 | JGI IMG/M metagenome (GOLD analysis project Ga0209395, IMG submission 184635) | Methane-oxidizing microbial communities from mesocosms in the Gulf of Mexico - GOM9D Gulf of Mexico (SPAdes) (version 2) | ecosystem: Environmental > Aquatic > Marine > Cold seeps... | reverse complement strand
CATTATCAATACTGGTATAGAATATATCTCCTTCTAAAAAATCAATTTGGTCGTCTGAACTATCAATGTTTTTTGTTGAAAATAGTTTTTTTAAGAAGTTCATTTTATTTTTTTAATTACTGCCAACAATTGGATATGCACCATTAATGGTATATATCCAACATATATTAAGTGAAGATAATAAATAATTGTACAATGTGCCAAACATTATTTTTACAGCTATTGTTGATGGATGCTAGTTGTAAACGTTTGTAAGTGTATAATTAAACGTATAAAACCTTATTAATGAGTACATTAAAATAGAATCTAACTTTTACAATTATATAATTAATCTAATGTATTTAACAAGGCAGCAGTATGACAAGCAACAATACCGGCAGTTTCTGTGCGCAAACGTGTATTGCCCAAGGCAACTGGAGTGAATCCTTTACTTATAGCCAATTTAATTTCGTTTGTTGAAAAATCACCTTCTGGACCAATTAAAATGGTGTAGTTCCCTTTTGGTTTTATTTGTGAATGCAATTGTGTTTTTTCTTGTTCTTCACAATGTGCAATAAATAATTGCCCAGTAAAGTCTTGATTAACGAATTCTTTATAGCTTACTGCTTCATTCAGTTTCGGTAGTTGCATTTGTAAGGATTGTTTCATAGCACTTTGAATAATTTTTTCAAATCGCTCCTTTTTAATTACTTTCCGTTCAGAATTATCACAGAATATTGGGGTAATTTCATCAATTCCAATTTCGGTAGCTTTTTCTAAAAACCACTCCATTCGATCATTCATTTTAGTAGGGGCAATGGCAATGTGTAAGCTGTAGTTATGGTTTTCTATTTGTTTTGTTTCATTTATTTGTACCAAACAATTTTTAGCGTCAGCTAGGGAAATCTCAACAGAAAACAAATAACCTTTTCCGTTTGTAATATTTAGCGTGTCTCCTTCCTTTTTACGCAATACGCGTACAATGTGTTTGCTTTCTTCTTTTGAAAAAGTGTATTGTGTACATTCAGAATTAATATCTGGGCTATAAAATAATTGCATTAATTTTCTTTTAATTTGGTTTTGGCATGTTCTACGCCTAATTCAATAAAAAATAGTAATTCTTCTTCAGTTTTTATAGCGTCTGGTAAAACATATAAAAACTCTTTCATTGCTTTCTTGGTGAAATCCATAGGTTGAATGTTCTCCTTTGCTAATAGTTCGTCTATTTTTGAAGCGACAACTCTAACGGCAAGTTTTTCTTTTACAATTCCGATAGTCATTTTTCCTTTATATAGAAAAACTAAGCCACCAAACATCTTTTTTTCTGTAAACTCTCCTGGAAAAAGTGCTACTGATGCACGAACGCGAATTGAAAGTAACTCGTTAAAAGCCATTTTGTAAATTAATTAAAGGTGTTAATTAATCTTTTATTTTTCTCTTTCTTAAAAGAGATCTTTAGCACTTGTAATAGTCTTATGTCTTTTTGTTGCTGTGTTTTATTGATGATATAATACTTTTTTAAATCTGGTAAATTTAAGTTGTAAATTGTATTTGGATCATTTTCTTTTAAAGAGTTAACAAACTGTTCAGATACTTTATTTGCGGTAAACCAACCTAAATCACCACCTCTAATTGCATTTCTATCCATAGAGTATTGACCAGCTAATCGGTTAAATAATATTCCTGATTTTAGTTTAGAAGCAATAACTTGCTTTAGGCTGTCTACTGATGATTCTTTTAGTTTTTTCCCGTCTAAATATATATAACTTGCTCGGTAGTGTAATGTTGGCTCGATGCTGATGATTTTATAAAGTGTAGTAGCACTTTGCTCTTCAGTTTCAAAACTAGAACCTATAGTTGTATTAAATAGTTTTTTTGATAAATTATTGTTGTGCTTCTCTTCGTTGTAAGTGTATATTTTGGCTTTTAGTTCAGGATGATTTTTTATGAATTGTTTAGCAGATTTTATATCAGTTACCAATTCTAAACCCTTTTTTAATTCTTTATTGTCTGTTTGTGCAAACGAAATGTAAAAAGAAAAAAGTAAAATAATAAATAAGTAACTTTTAGTCATAATTGTTAGTGTTATATTTTAAATCGCGCATTTGCGGTTGTTTGTACATTAGAGAAATCTTTTTCAAGATACTTTAAATATCCTACAATTCCAATCATAGCAGCATTATCTGTAGTATATTCAAGCTTTGGAACATAGGTTTTCCATCCAAATTTTTGCTCACCATCTTTTAAAGCTTTTCTAATTCCTGAATTAGCAGAAACGCCACCACCAATTGCAATACGTTTTATTCCAGTACTTTCGGTAGCCTTTTTAAGTTTATCAATTACAATACCAATAATTGTATATTGTAATGATGCGCATATATCATTAATGTTTTCACTTATGAAATCAGGGTTTTCTTTTACATTTTTCTGTATGAAATACAATACAGCTGTTTTCAAGCCACTAAAACTAAAATTTAAATCGGCTACTTTTGGCTTTGGAAATTGAAATGCTTTTGGATTTCCTAAGGCAGCTTTTTTGTCTATTAATGGGCCTCCTGGGTAGGGAAGTCCAAATATTTTAGCACTTTTATCAAAAGCTTCTCCTATAGCATCGTCTAAAGTTTCTCCTATAACCGTCATGTCAAAGTAATTATTTACTTGAACAATTTGTGTATGACCACCAGAAATAGTCATTGCTAAAAAAGGAAATTCTGGTTTTTCTTGCTCTTCATCTCCAATAAAATGTGCTAATATATGGGCCTGCATGTGGTTTATAGCCAATAAAGGAATTTGTAAACCCTGCGCTAATCCCTTTGCAAAGGAGGTTCCTACTAATAAAGATCCCATTAATCCAGGTCCTTGTGTAAAAGCTATGGCATTTAGCTGTTTTTTATCGATATTTGCTTTGTCTAATGCTTGATGTACAACAGGGACAATATTTTGTTGGTGGGCTCTTGAAGCTAACTCCGGAACAACACCTCCATATTTAGTGTGAATCTCTTGATTAGCAACAACATTACTCAACACTTTGTCGTTACAAAGTACAGCAGCACTAGTATCGTCACAAGACGATTCGATTGCAAGAATATAGATATCTTCGGATTTCATAAATTAAGGCACAGAATTTGTAAATAAAAAGCAAAGTTAAAACAATAAAAACTATCAAAAAACTAAGAAAAATACTATTTAGGATTCTCGTTATCCTGTTGCTTTTGTTTTTATTGTTAGGCGGTCTATTATCGCTTCCTTTTGTACAAACTTTTTTCGGGAAAAAAGTAACCAATTCACTTAATAAAGAGTATAACACCAGTATTAATATTGGTAAAGTAGCTATTAGTATTTTTTCTGGAGATGTTGCTTTAAAAGATATTTATATTGAAGACCATCATAAAGATACTCTTGCGTTTATTGGTGCATTAAACACTTCAATACTTGATTATAAAGAATTAAGAGCAGGTGACTTATTATTTGATGCTATAGAGATTGATCGATTAGATTTTATTATTAAAACCTATAAAGGAGAAACAGATACAAGTTTGGATGTGTTCATTGCGAGTTTTGATGAGAAAAATCCTAAACCTAAAAAACTACCATCAACATTTTTAATGACAGCAAAAAATGTGGCTATTGAAAATAGTAGGTTTCGTTTTATTGATGAGAATATTAAAACACCTAAAATATTAGATTTCACAAAACTGAACATACAAGGGAATACTTTAGGTATTAAAGGAGCTAATGTTAATGTAAATGTTACTGATGCAAATATGCTTGACCATAGAGGAGTTCAGATAACTCAATTAGCTACGGATTTTTCGTATACCTTAACTCAAATGAGATTTGAAGGCATTAATTTAAAAACGAATTCATCAGCTATATTTGGTGAATTGACTTTTGACTACAAGCGTTCGGATTTTTCTGATTTTAATAATAAAGTAAAATTAAACGCTGCTTTTAAAAACTCAAGTATTTCCTATAATGACTTAAACGCTTTTTATGATGAGTTTGGTAAAGATGCTGCATTTTTCACAACCAAAGTTACGGGTACATTAAACGATTTAAAATTCCCTGATTTAAAGCTTGAAACACTTAATAATACAGTTGTCGATGGTAAATTCAATTTTAAAAATTTATTATCTAAAGATAAAGGTAGTTTTAAATTAGTGTCTGAATTAACTAATTTAAAATCGACTTATACAGATTTAAAAAACATGTTACCTGGTTTGTTAGGGAAGTCATTACCATCTTCATTAAGAAATATGGGGGTGTTTAGTGTATCTGGGAATACAGAAATAACAAATAAATATGTAGATATAGATATTGATGTTGTTAGTGCTATAGGTGATATTAAAACAACTATGTTACTTTCTGAAATAGAAGATATTGATAATTCAAAATATCAAGGGGTAACTTCATTTACAAATTTTGATTTTGGAAAATTATTACAAGATGATGTTTTTGGTCCAGCTACTTTTAATGCAGATGTCGATGGGCGAGGATTTACTTTGGGAAATTTGAACACACTTGTAAAAGGTACTATCTCAGTTATTGAGATTAATGATTATAACTATCAGAATGTTTCGGTTTTCGGGAAAATTCAACAGAAAATATTTAATGGAAAATTAGTTTCAAATGATGAAAATTTGCAATTAACGTTTGATGGATTAGTAGATATGTCATCAAAAATAGATGTATATGATTTCAAGACTTCAATTACACATGCTGATTTAAATAAAATTAATTTAGTAAAGAGTGATTCTATTGCTTCCTTTAAAGGGGATATAGAAATGAAAATGAAGGGATCAAGTATAAATGATGCTTTTGGTGAAATTCTGTTTAAGAATACCTCTTATAAAAATCAGAATGATGATTTTTATTTTAAAGATTTTAAATTAAGTTCGGTATTTGATGAAGATAATGTAAGAACAATTGAAATCAATTCCCCAGAAGTTATTAAAGGTAAAATTACCGGTAAATTTAAGTTTGAGGAATTATTAGCTCTTGCAGAAAATGATTTGGGTAGTATTTATACCAATTATAATCCTATAAAAGTTGCTGATAATCAGTTTTTTGATTTCAATATTAAAATAGAAAACAAGCTTACCCAAATTTTTTACCCTGAGATTATTATTCACAAGCAAGCTACTTTTAAAGGAAGGGTGTCTAGTAAAGAGAAAGAGTTTAAATTGAACTTGAAATCTCCTAAAATAAGCTATCAAGAGAATGTATTTGAGAATGTTAATATTCAACTTGATAATGACAACCCTTTATATAATGCGTACGTTAGTATTAAAGAAGTTAAAACTGATTTTTACGATGTTTCAGAGTTTAATTTAGTTAATAAAACAATTAGCGACACCTTGTTTTTTAGAACGGAATTTAAAGGGGGGGAACTAAAGAATGATGACTATAAATTAAACGTGTATCATACCATTAATGAGGATAATAAATCTGTCTTTGGTTTTAAAAAATCAGAAGTAAGAATAAATGAATATGACTGGGTTATCAATGAACTAAATGAGAAAAACAATAAAGTTGTATTTGATAAAAAGTTTCGAGATGTGCTACTTGAGAAATTTATCATTAGCCATAATTCAGAATTTTTATTACTCTCAGGAGCATTACATGGCGATAAAGAAAAAAATATAAACTTAGAGATAAATGATGTTTGGCTATCAAAATTATTACCAAAAATAAAACACTTTAACTTTAGAGGGATTGCAAATGGTAAACTTAATTTACTTCAAGAAAAAGGCTTGTATAAGCCAAATGCAGGATTGGTAATAGATGATTTTAATATCAATGATCGTCATTTAGGCCTGTTTAATTTGAATATTGAAGGGGACGATGATTTTAAAGTTTATAATATTAAATCCAGTATTGTAAATGAGAATGTAAAATCATTAAATGTAAACGGAAGTGTTGACTTTTCTCCAGAAAACCCATACTTAGATCTAGATGTAATTTTAAATAAATTAGACCTCTCATTTTTTAGCGACTTAGGTGATGATGTAATTACAAATGTCAGAGGTTTTGCCTCTGGAACTACAAAACTTTATGGTGATTATGATAATCCAGATTTTTCAGGAAGCCTGTATTTGGACGAAGCTGGTTTAAAAATACCTTATTTAAATGTCGATTTTGATTTTGAAAATAAAGCTAAAATTGACTTGAATAACAGACGTTTTTTATGTGATAATATTGCCATTTTAGACACTAAATATTATACTTCAGGTCGATTAAACGGTTTTGTAGCTCACGAGTATTTTACGGATTGGGAAATGGGGCTGAAAATTTCAACAAATAATTTATTGGTTTTAGATAAAAAACAAGAAGAAGAGTCATTGTATTATGGTAAAGCATTTATAGCAGGTATAGCTGAAATAACTGGCCCAACAAGTGAATTGCTCGTTAAGGTAAACGCAAGAACAAAAGCAGGAACAGTTTTTAAAATACCAATTAGTGATTCTGAAGCAGTAGGTGATAATTCTTTTATCAGAAGGGACTCAAAGTTTGATAAATTAAATATAAATCAAGTAAATGCTAATTTACCAGATGATATTAGTGGTTTAGAACTGGAATTTGAATTAGATGTAACCCCAGATGCAGAAATAGAAATTGTATTAGATCAAGAGGCTGGGAGTGTATTAAAAGGAAAAGGGTCTGGCTTGATGCTTATTGAGATTAATACGAATGATAAGTTTAATATGTATGGTGATTTTATTGTAAGTGATGGTACTTATAATTTTGTTTACGGAAATAACTTTTTGCAAGGTGGATTTATAGAAAAGAAATTTAAAGTAAAGCCAGGAGGGACGATAAACTGGGATGGTAATCCGTATAAAGCACGTTTGAATATGGATGCTGTGTATAGTACTACTGCTAATCCAGCAATATTATTAGACAACCCTTCAATAAATCGTAAAATCCCCGTAGATGTTGTTATTAATTTGAATGGGGGCTTAATGCAACCGGAGGTAAATTTCGACGTTCAATTTCCTAAAACAACTTCTGTAGTAAAATCAGAATTGTTATATAAATTAGATGACAAAGAGTTTAGAGATAAGCAAGCTTTATCATTGGTGACTGCTGGACAATTTACAGGTTCCTATGCATATGGACAAGGTGCAGTTACTGGGAACTTGGTTGAAAGAGCTACAAGTTTGTTGAATCAAATGCTAAATAAAGCTGATGATAAGTTTAAAATAGGGTTAAACTATGAGCAAGGGGAAAACAATCCTTTAGAAGAACAGCGTATTGAAGATAGATTAGGGTTTACCATATCTACAAAAATATCTGATAGAATATTAATCAATGGTAAAGTAGGAATTCCAGTAGGAGGGGTTAGTAAAACAGTTGTTGCGGGTGATGTTCAAGTAGAGTTTTTATTAAACGGTGATGGTACGCTAAGAGCAAAGATTTTTAACAGAGAAAATGATTTGTCTGAAACAGGTGCAGCTAATGAACTTGGGTATACTCAAGGAGTAGGTATATCCTATAAAGTTGATTTTGATACTTTTGAAGAATTGATTCAAAAAATATTCAAAGGGAAAAAGAAAGTTGCTGAGGAAAAAGAAAAAGAAGAAGAAGATCCTTCTGATTTTATTAAAAAGAAATCAAAAGATTAGCAAAATAACACTGTGTATTTATGCTTCTGAAGTTTTAAAATATTCCCAAAAAAAACTTTTTACCCTAGCAATGCATTATTAATAATTTTGTTTCCCTTTAATCTTGTTCATAATTAACATCTTGAATTTTAACTAATCTTCTTCCAGTATTTAATTAGCAACAATCCACATACTAGTGTCAATGTTGCCAAGCTTATTGCTAAGGTAGTTTCTCCATAGATAAAGTATCCAGTAGAAAACAAAAAGCTGTAAGTTCCTATTACGCCAAGGAAGAACGCTAATACTTTATAACCGATATTATGAAATTTACTTTCTGAATCGAAAATTAATTCGTTGAATTTATCCAAAGTATCTTTATCTGTAGGTTGTGTGATTAAAGTTACTACAACCCAGCCAATTGTTGTAATTACAACACCTATGATCAGTTGCCAGTGCCCCTCAATAGTAAACCATGGGGTATCTAATTTTCCGTTAATAAAGAAAATAAGTGCTATAAGAAAAGAAATCACCATAGCAGCAATTTCGCTATATGGGTTAATTTTATCCCAAAACCATCTTAAAATAAATAACAAGCCTGTTCCTGCTCCAATTTGTAGTAATAGATTAAATACTTCACCAGCTGATTGTAAGAATATTGAAAATAAACCAGCAAATATCATTAATACAACAGTTGATAATCTACCAACCAATACTTTTTCTTTTTCAGAACTATTGGGTTTTAAAAAACGAACATAAAAATCATTTACGATATAAGAGCTTCCCCAGTTTAATTGAGTTGATATGGTACTCATAAATGCGGCAATTAACGAGGTAAGCACAATACCAATTAAACCTGCAGGTAAATAAGTCATCATAGCCGCATAAGCTACATCATGTCCTTGCATGTTCTCAGTTAAGTTAGGAAAAGTACTATTAATGCTTTCTATGCTTGGGAAAATAATTAAAGATGCTAACCCTACAACAATCCATGGCCATGGGCGTAAGGCATAATGTGCAAAATTAAAAAATAGTGTAGCCCAAGTAGCGTGTTTTTCATCTTTTGCAGCTAACATTCGTTGTGCGATATATCCACCACCACCAGGTTCAGCTCCCGGATACCAAGTGCTCCACCATTGTACAGCGAAGGGGATAATTAGTAATGTAATGACTGCTTTGGAATTGGTGAAATCAGGTAAAATGTTAAGTTTATTGCTAACATTTTCATGTGTTAATAAAGTTTCAATTCCTCCGATTTCTGGTAAGTTTACAATATAAAAAGTAGCCCATACAGAGCCAATCATAGCGATAATGAATTGAATAAAATCGGTGATTAAAACGCCTTTTAATCCACCTAAAGCAGAGTAGATAACAATAATAATACCTGATATTAATAGCATGGTTTCTTGGTCAATCCCTAAAAGTATGTTTGCGATTTTTGCACCTGCTAAACACACCCCAGCCATAGTAATGACATTAAAAAAGACTCCTAAGTAAATAGCTCTAAATCCTCTTAAAAAGCCCGCCGATTTTCCTGAATAGCGCAATTCATAAAATTCTAAATCTGTATTTATTCCTGATTTACGCCATAATTTCGCATAGAAAAATACCGTTAACATTCCGGTTAGTAGCATCGCCCACCAAACCCAGTTACCAGAAACTCCATTTTCACGAACCAATTGCGTAACTAACCCAGGTGTATCTGCTGCAAAAGTGGTAGCAACCATTGAAAAACCTAATAACCACCATGGCATATTTCTTCCAGATAAAAAGAAAGATTCACTACTTTTTCCCGATTGTTTCGCAACAAGTACTCCGATAACTAGAGAGAGAATAAAAAAACCGATGATGATAGCGTAATCAATTGTAGCTAATTGCATAAATATGGTAGTATAGTGTTAATATTTTGGATAAAAATAATCAAATTAAAAAAATGTTCTGTATTTTTAAATTGATATTTGTTAACAAACATTTTTGATGTAAATTAATGGTAAAAAAGATTAAAAAAATAGGGGTAATGACATCTGGTGGTGATGCTCCAGGAATGAACGCTGCTATAAGAGCTGTGGTTAGAGCATGTACATATTATGATGCTAAATGCATTGGATATTACAGAGGTTATGAAGGGATGATAGAAAATGATTTTACCGAGCTAACATCAAGAAATGTTAAAAACATTATTAATAAAGGAGGAACTATTTTAAAGTCTGCAAGGTCAGATGAGTTCAGAACTGTAGAAGGGCGAAAAACTGCTTATGAAAATTTAAAGGCTGAAAATGTTGATGCTATTGTACTTATTGGTGGAGATGGAACCTTCACTGGTGGCGCATTGTTTAGTAAGGAGTATGATATCCCGGTTATTGGTATCCCTGGTACTATTGATAATGATATTTACGGAACTCAATTTACTATTGGGTATGATACTGCATTGAATACAGTAGTAGAAGCTGTTGATAAAATACGAGATACTGCAAGTTCACATAATCGACTTTTTTTTATTGAAGTAATGGGACGTGATGCTGGATTTATAGCATTGAACGCTGGTGTAGGAGCAGGAGCAGAGGAAATTTTAATTCCTGAGGAAGACCAACCATTAGAAAAATTGGTAGAAAGTTTAAATAGAAGTAAACGAAATGGTAAAACTTCCAGCATTGTGATTGTTGCAGAAGGAGATAAAACAGGTAAAAATGTTTTTGAATTGGCTGATTATGTAAAAGAAAACATGGAGGATTATTCTCCAAGAGTAACAGTTTTAGGGCATTTGCAACGCGGAGGTAGTCCATCGTGTTCAGATAGAGTTTTGGCAAGCAGGTTAGGTGTTAAGGCAGTTGAACTTTTGTTAGATGGAGAAAAAGACGTGATGGTTGGAGTGAGAAACAATCAAATAGTTGCTACACCTATTATGGAAATAATGAGATGTAAAAATAGTATTAATAGAGAGTTACTGAGAATATCTGATATTTTATCGGTATAAATGGAATTAAAAAATTAGGGCAAAAAAAATATGATTAAAATAGGAATAAACGGATTTGGAAGAATCGGACGCTTAGCTTTTAGAGCTGCAATGAAAAAAGAAAATGTACAAGTAGTAGCTATAAATGATTTATTAGATGTTGATTATCTAGCGTATTTATTAAAATATGATTCTGTTCATGGTCGTTTTGATGGAACTATTGAGACTAATGAAGGGAAACTTATTGTAAACGGTAGTGAAATAAGAATTACAGCAGAACGAAATCCAGCTGATATTAAATGGAATAATGTAGGGGCGGATTACGTATTAGAATGTACCGGTTTTTTTAATACTATTGATAAAGCAAGTAGCCATTTAAAAGAGAAAGGAGTGAAAAGGGTTGTGCTGTCTGCACCTTCTAAAGATGCGCCAATGTTTGTTATGGGTGTTAATCATTCTGATGTAAAAGCATCTGATAAAGTTATATCAAATGCATCTTGTACAACCAATTGTTTAGCGCCTTTAGTAAAAGTTATTAATGATAATTTTGGATTAGAAGAAGGGTTAATGACTACTGTTCATGCGGCTACTTCCACTCAAAAAACGGTTGATGGACCTTCAGGTAAATGGAGTAGAGGTAGAGCGGCTATGAATAATATTATACCTACAACAACTGGTGCAGCAGTAGCTGTTAGTAAGGTTATTCCAGAATTGGATGGAAAATTAACAGGTATGGCATTCCGTGTACCAACTGCTGATGTTTCTGTTGTTGATTTGACAGTAAGAACGTTAAAAACTACATCATTAGATGAAATTAAAGCTGCAATTAAAGTTGCTTCTGAAAATGAGTTAAATGGAATACTTGGTTATGAAACTGATCCTTTAGTTTCTCAAGATTTTGTTAGTGATACGAGAACTTCAATTTTTGATGCAGCCGCTTCAATTGAATTGAATGGCAACTTTTTTAAGTTGATTTCTTGGTATGATAATGAGTTTGGTTATGCTAATAAATTAGTTGATTTAACAGTGTATTCAGCTAGTTTAGATTAATCTCTAATAGTGATTAAAAGTTCCTTCTCCAGATAGAGAAGGTTAGAATAAAGAGGTATTATCTTGTAAAATAAATAATAATGTCATTCCGAACATGGTGAAGGAATCTGTTAGATAAAATATAGACAGATTGCTTCGCTTTGCTCGCAAAGACTACTAAAATAACTTATGATACTAATTGCAGATAGTGGTTCAACAAAAACCGATTGGGTTTTGGTGAGTACACAAAAGGAAATAATAGTAAGGTCCACTAGTAAAGGATTAAATCCTACGGTTTTTTCAGAATCAGATTTATATACAACTATTACAACAAACAAGCCAGTAATGGAATATGTTAATGAAATTACTGCAGTGTATATTTATGCGGCAGGATGTGGTACTGAACGACCAAAGAAAAAGTTGTTTATTCTATTAGAAGAAATTTTCTCAAATGCTACTATTAGTGTTAAAGAAGATATTTATGCTGCTGCCTACGCAGTTACTAATGGAAAGGAAGGAATTGTTTCTATTTTAGGGACAGGAAGTAATTGTTGTCATTTTGATGGAAAAGGAATATTAACATCAAAGGTGCCTTCCTTGGGTTATATGCTTATGGATGATGCCTCAGGAAATTATTTTGGTAGAATCTTGTTACGTGATTATTTCTATAATAAAATGCCAAAGAAATTGCACGATATGTTTCAAGATGAGTTTAATTTATATCCAGATGATGTAAAGTTAAACTTATATCAGAAGCCTCATCCCAATGCATATTTAGCACAATTTGCTACCTTTTTAATCAAGCATAAAAAAGAAGTTTATTGTTCTCATATTATCAACAAAGGGTTTTCTGACTTTATCGAAAACCAGATTACTCAACATGATAGAGTGTATGATCTGCCAATACATTTTGTTGGAAGTATTTCGTTTTTATTACAAGATGAACTTAAAAAAGCCTTAAGATCATTCCGTTTAAATACAGGGAATTTCATACAAAAGCCTATCGATGATTTAGTGAGCTATCATTTAAATAACTAAAAAAAAAAGCTGCTAAATATATTTAGCAGCTTTTTTTAGGGAAGTAAGCAATGACTTACTTTATTGCTGTCATTGAAATTTCAACATTTACATTTTTTGGCAAACAAGCAACTTCAACAGTTTCTCTAGCAGGAGCTGTTGCTTCGTTAAAATAACTTCCATACACTTCATTAATTTGTGAGAAGTTAGTCATATCAGAAATGAAAATAGAAGCTTTTATTACATTTTCAAAAGTCATGTCGGCAGCTAATAGTACGGCTTTCATGTTGTCCATAACTTGTTTTGTTTCAATTTTGATATCATCCAAAACTAGTTCCATTGTAATCGGGTCCAATGCAATTTGACCAGAAGTGTACAAGGTGTTTTCATTAACCAATACAGCCTGATTATATGGTCCTATTGGAACAGGAGCGTCTTTAGTTGTAATAATTCTTTTCGTCATAATATGGTTTACGAGTTATTAAAAAAGCAATGCTTTTTTGTTTTTATAAAAGAAATAATAAGTTGTTTAATACCTAATTAATTAACTTATCAGCTTGACGTTGTTTATCCCATTTGATATCACTCAATACTGATGATTTTATACCAACGAAGAAAAACCAGGATTTGTTAGCACTAAATGGAACCCAATTAAAATTCATTTTCCAACTTAGTAAGTCACGTTCAAAGCGTAAGTTAGTGTGGGTAAATCCTTTTCCTTTAATGTCATAACCAGAAGAAACACCAACCTTCCATCGAGGAGATAGTTCTACATCACCTGAAAACATTAATGAATTACTTGATATTTCACTTTGACGAGCATAGTTATTGTAGGTAACAGAATAGGCTAAACGTAAACTCCAGGGTATTTTGTAATTATACAATTTTACATCTTTTTGATCCTCATCTTCATTGTCGTCAAAACTAGACTTACTTAAATCATTATTATTACCTAATAAGTCTTCTGTACTATTGAATGTGGTAGTACTATTGTTTTGTTGATCTGACGATTCTCCTTTTTCAAAAGTTTTATTAGAAAACGCATAATTCAAGGTTAAATTGGCATTTGTCAATCGAAATAAACTACCGTTATTATTAATATTGAATTTATCAATTCTAGTATTGTTATTGTCAAGTGCGTATGGATCCAAGGACATATTAAAATTGACATTCAACTTATTATTTGCCAATTGGGTTCCCCCAGAAACACTTACCGGACTAATTTTTAATGAGTCTCCAGCTACGTTATATGAAGTTGAAAGATTTAAGTTATTTAAGATACTTACTTTTCGGTAGCTAACTTCAGTAGAGTCGGTAATTTTATCTCTTACTTTAGCTTCTATAGAGTTCCCTATACCTAAACCAACAGAACTAGAAAAAGTTTTACCTGGTGAACCATATATTGAATTTTCAAACGGACTGTATTCTACATCTTCAAAAGTTGTACCATCAGCTGTAATTACGTTTTTCTTATAACTTTCGTAGTACTGGTCAAAAGCAGGGTTTATATTGTAGCTAACACTTGGTCTTATTACATGTCGTATAGCTTTAATTTTCTTATCCTTTTCTTCTTTATCAAAATTATACATTCCGTATAAAGTTGTTCCTAAACTAGAGGAGAAGTTGTAAGTTCTGTAAGTAGCAAAACCTTTATCTATGTTAGTTATTTCCTCTAGGTTAACTTGGTCATAAGTTTTGTTTACTTTTTCAAAATTCCAAACTTCATTATAGGAAGCACCTGCAGACAAACTAAAATATTTCAAGATTTTAAAGTTTGTGCTAATTGGGATAGAGTGTCTGACACCCATTTTAGCATCTTTAAACATTTGGCTTTTAAAGAAAAATTCATCTGTAGTCGTAATTCTGTTTTCGGCGGCAAATGAATATTGTAAATTAATATTCTGAATAATTCCTTTTTTGCTTCCTACTTTTGGCTCAAAAGGATATATTCTATTAAAACTTCCTTGTACATTCGGAAGCGTCATGTTTATTTGTTCAGTATTTGTGTTTTGGGAATGTGTTGCTGAAGCAGAAATATTAGCGCCTAATTTCCCAGAGAAACTCTTACTATATGATATAGATGAACTTAATGTATTGGTTAATGTGTTTGCGGAGTTGTATTGATTGGTTGATTGACTATAATAATTACTACTTCCTAAGTTTACAGAAGCTGAAAATCTTGAATTCGGATTTGATTTAGCGTCTTGACTATGTGACCATCTAAGGTTGTATATATTAGCTTTACTATAATCAGGAAAACCACGTTCGCTAGTAATTAAATTTTCATAACGGTAACCAAATTGCCCGCTGAAATTATAGTTTACTTTATAATCAGTACTTATATTATATCCGTAACTACCATTCGAGTAAAAATCTCCTAAAATTGTCAAATCAAAATAATCACTTACGGCAAAATAATACCCTCCATTTTGGATAAAATATCCACGGTCATTATTTTCTCCAAAAGTAGGAATAATAAAACCTGAAGCACGATCTTCAGTTAAAGGAAAATAAGCAAACGGTATTCCTAAAGGAGTTGGTACACTGTATATAAACATGTTTGCAACACCACTCACAATTTTCTTTTTAGGAACTAATTTTGCTTTTCTTACTTTAATATGATATTCCGGGTCGTCTAAGTTTTTTGAGGTGGTAAGTATCAAATCTTTTACGTAATAAACAGAATCGTTTTCTTTTTTGGTGACAGCAGCTTTATAATTCATTCCGCCTAACTCTGATCTAGAATTAAAAACTAAAGCTTTTTGTGTTTTAAAATTATACCTGATAGAGTCTGGTTCTACCACATTTTGTCCCTGTTTGAAAATTGGGGATTGTGTATAACCAAGAGAATCTTTTATTCCAAAGGCATATATTTCACTTTTGGCGTAGTTGATAATTATTTTACCAGCAGTTATGTTTAAATCACCGTAATTAATTTCGGCCTCATTGTATAAATACATTTGTTGCTCACGACGATTAACTTTTATATAATCCTTGGCCTTGTATTTTACTACATCAGTAAGTGTTTCTTTTAGTTTTAAAGAGTCGTTAGGACGTATGGTGTCAATCTCTTTAGTGTTAAGTTCTTCAAATTTTGAAGAAGAAGGCATACCAATATTTAATGGTTTAGTTACTAAAGAATCTCCTTTTACAGATATTCCTTTAGAAGGTAAATCTTGAGCATTAGCGTAATTGTTAATAAACAATACAGAAAATGTTATTAAAAGTATATGTAAGCTTCTTAATTGCACCAATGTAAATTCTATTTTTGTAAAAAGTGTGGCTTAGTTTTTGGAGTGTCAAACATACGATATATTTTTAGTGTATATTTTAATTTTTTGAAAATTTTAACCCCACTATCAGTTTAATATCAGTCCCGATAGCAATCGGGATGTTTCTAACGAAAAATTAGAGTGTTGATTCATACCTTTTGTATGTTTGTAACGTGGTAGTTGGCTACCCTTTGATCATTTAAAAAATAAATAAAAAATGCATAAGCTTAGTTATTTAATATTGGGTATTGTTATTATATTTTTTTCATCTTTTTCTGTAATTGATGAAACCATACCACCAAATGATAAATTTGTAATAGTGTTGGATGCTGGTCATGGTGGACATGATCCTGGTCGGCCAACTAAATTAGGATACACTGAAAAAGCAATCGCATTAAAGTTAGTATTGCAAATAGGTAAAGCTCTAGAGAAAAACCCAAATATTAAGGTTATTTATACAAGAAAAACGGATGTTTTTATCAAGCTTCGTGAGCGCGCAAGAATTGCAAATAAAGCTGATGCTGATTTGTTTGTGTCTATCCATTGTAATGCACATCATACCCAAGCCCATGGTACTGAAACATTTGTTGTTGGAGCAGCAAATTCTAAACGTAATTTGGATATTGCTAAAGAAGAGAATGAAGTTATATTTTTAGAAGATGATTATGCTGAAAACTATGAAGGCTTTGATCCTAATTCTCCAGAATCAATTATTGGGCTTACTTTAATGCAAGAAGAATATGTTGATCAGAGTATTTTGTTGGCTACTTTAATAGAAAATAACTTTGCAAAAAAATCGAAACGAAAAAGCAGAGGAGTAAAACAAGCAAGTTTATGGGTGATGCACAATACGTATATGCCCAGTGTATTAATCGAAACAGGGTTTATCACAAATAAAAAAGAAGGAGCATATTTAAATTCAAAAAAGGGGCAAAATGAAATTTCTAATTCAATAGTAACTTCTATATTAGAATACAAATCTAAACTAGCAAAAGATGTAGTCACAGTTGTTCCAACAAACAAAGATGAACAACCTACTATTTATAAGGACGTTGTGTTTAAAGTACAAATAGCAGCAGCTAAAAGAAACCTTGCTTTAAAATCGTATAATTTTAAAGGGCTTAAGGATCTGTCTAAAGTTAAACAAGGGAAACTGTATAGGTATTATAGTGGTAACACTAGTGATTATAAGGAGGTTAAAAAAATCCAAAAGCGCGCTAAAGAAAAAGGTTATCCAAAATGTTTTATAGTTGCTTATAAAAACGGATTAAGAGTAAATTTAAGTACTGTTTTAAAAAAATAAAGCGATTGTAATAAGCTGAAAAAAGCTACTCGTATTTAGAGTGATTATAATTAAAATTGTGTTAATTTTGTTAGCGAATCAAAAAACATTTTATTTTGAAGATTTCAAGAGAAATTAAAACAGCGGTCCTAATTATTAGTGCTATTGCACTGTTTCTTTTTGGCTTTAGCTATTTAAAAGGACAAGATTTATTCAGCTCCAATAATATTTTTTATACTGAGTTTGATTATAATGCATTGGCGCCCTCAGCTCCAGTAACTATTAAAGGGAATAAAGTAGGTAAAGTTGAAGCAATTACGTACGATTTTGAAACGGGAAAAACACGCGTTTCTTTTTCTGTTGACCAACGCTTTAAATTTTCTAAAAATAGTACTATCAGACTTTATGAATTAGGGTTAATGGGGGGGAATGGATTAACAATTATTCCTACTAAAGATTCAGATTTTGCTAATAGTAAAGATTTTTTAAAGTCAGAAGTAGAAGAAGGATTGGTGAAAAGTTTGACCAGTAATTTTTCTGGTTTAAGCACGGGGCTTGATGCAACACTTAAAAAAGCCGATACATTACTTTCTGGTTTGAATGTGCTAGTAAAAGACGATTCTGAAAAAGGATTGAAAAATGCAGTAGCCGAATTGAATAAAACATTAAAATCTTTCCGTGGATTATCTCATTCAATCAATAACTTAATAGCAAAAGACAATAGCAAGTTAAATAAAATGCTATCTGAGTTTGAAGGAACTGCAAAATCTTTCAAAGGTTTGTCAGATTCTCTGCAACATGCCAATTTAGGACAAACAGTAGCTAGTTTAGACAAAACATTAACCAAACTAAATGGAGTACTTTCCGGAATAGAAGAAGGTAAAGGAACTATAGGAAAGTTAATGAAGGATGAAAAACTGTATGATAATTTTGAAGCAGCTGCTAAGGAATTAGAAGAGTTATTACAAGATATTAAATTACATCCTAAACGTTATTTTAGAGTGCTTTCAAAAAAGGAGATTCCTTATGAAAAGTCAGTTACTGAAAAAAGTAATGATCTTTAATGATTAAGTAAAAAGAATAAACAGAATAGTGTTTTCCGATTAATTAAAGTTTTTGGAAAGTCAAACCCACTGGTGGGAAAAGCAATAATTTATAAAAATTTTAGATACTAAATATGCAATACATTGATAATATTTTATTCGTAGCACTATTGGCTGTAGGAATATGGTTTTTTGCAAAAAACATAAAATCACTTATTCGAAACATCAAGTTAGGTAAGGATATTGACAGAACGGATAATAAATCTGAACGTTGGAAAAACATGGCGAAAATTGCTTTAGGGCAAGGTAAAATGGTCCGTCGACCTGTTTCAGGAATTTTACATATAGTTGTTTATGTAGGATTTATTTTAATAAATATAGAAGTACTAGAAATAGTTATCGATGGTATTTTTGGAACTCACCGTATATTTTCTGGAATAGGAAGCTTTTATGGTTTCTTAATAGGAAACTTTGAAATTTTAGCATTCTTAGTATTAGTTGCTGTAATTGTATTTTGGATTAGAAGAAATGTAATTAAAATAAAACGATTCTGGAAAGACGAAATGAAAGGTTGGCCAAAATCTGATGGAAATATGATTTTATATTTCGAAATGGTTTTAATGTCCTTGTTTTTAATAATGAACGCTACAGATGTACATTTTCAAGAGATGAATTCGGGTAATGTAATTAGTCAATTCATAGCACCTTTATTCTCTGGAATGGAGGAAGGAACTTTACATGTAATCGAAAGAGGAGCATGGTGGTTACATATTGTTGGGATTTTAATCTTCTTAAACTACTTATACTATTCAAAACATTTACATATTCTATTAGCGTTCCCAAATACATTCTTTGCAAACTTGAAACCTAAGGGGCAGTTTACAAACGATGCTAATGTAACTAAGGAAGTAATGATGATGATGGATCCAGATGCTGATCCTTATGCTATGCCTGAAGAAGGAGCTGATGAAGAAGTGTCAACATTCGGAGCAAAGGATGTTACAGATTTATCGTGGGTAAACTTGTTAAACGCTTATACATGTACAGAGTGTGGGCGTTGTACAAGTGAATGCCCTGCGAATCTTACGGGTAAAAAATTATCTCCTAGAAAGATTATGATGGATACTCGTGATCGTTTAGAAGAAGTTGGTAAAAATATTGATGCTAATAATGGCGAGTTCAAAGATGATGGCAAAAACTTATTCGATTGGATTTCAAAAGAAGAAATTTGGGCTTGTACAAGTTGTAATGCATGTGTTGAAACTTGTCCGGTAAACATTGACCCATTAAGTATTATTATGGACATGCGTCGTTATTTAGTTATGGAAGAGAGTGCTGCTCCTGTAGAGTTAAATAATATGATGCAAAATGTAGAAAACAATGGAGCACCTTGGCCATACAACCAGATGGATCGATTGAAATGGGTTGATGAATAATCCTTATTTAGGTTTATTTTTAAAATTTAAAAGATAATAGTAAAATACTTAAAGCATTTAGGTTTAAGTTTTAAAAGCATAAAATTATGAGTGAAGCATTAAAAGTGCCAACTATGGCAGATATGATGACAGCAGGGACACCTCCAGATATTTTATTTTGGGTTGGTTCAGCAGGTAGTTTTGATGATAGAGCAAAAAAAATATCACGTGCTTTTGTAAAATTATTAAACAAGGCAAATGTAAACTTTGCTGTTTTAGGAACAGAAGAAAGCTCAAGTGGTGATGCTGCTAAAAGAGCAGGGAATGAATTTTTATTTCAAATGCAAGCAATTACCAATATAGAGGTGATGAATATGTATGAAGTAAAAAAAATAGTTACATGTTGTCCACATTCATACAACACCATAAAAAATGAATATCCTGAATTGGGGGGTAAATACGAAGTATATCATCATACTGAGTTTTTACAACAATTACTTAAGGAAGGAAAATTAAAAGTTTCAGGAGATACTTTTAAAGGTAAAAAAGTAACATTTCATGACCCTTGTTATTTAGGAAGAGCAAATGAAGTGTATCAAGCGCCTAGAGAATTAATCAGCTCACTAGGAGTTGATTTAGTTGAAATGAAGCGTAATAAATTGAATTCTTTATGTTGTGGAGCTGGTGGAGCACAAATGTTTAAAGAACCAGAAAACGGAACACAAGATATTAATGTCTTGCGTACTGAAGATGCAATAGAAACTTCTGCGGAAATTATAGCGACAGGTTGTCCGTTTTGTAATACGATGATGACTGATGGTGTAAAAGCTAAAGAGCAAGAAGGAAAAATAGAAGTACTTGATGTTGCTGAGCTATTAGCTAAATCATTATAACAGAACTTTATAAAACGATATAAACAATGCTAGTAGAATTCAATACATTACCGGAACATTCAAAAGTATGGATATATCAATGTAATCGTCGGTTTTCGGAAGATGAATTGGTGTTAATTTCAGAAAAAACAAGTGAATTTTTAGAGCAATGGGCTGCCCATGGTACTGGATTACAAGCTGGATTTGAACTAAAATATGAACGTTTTATTGTTATTGCTGTTAATCAAGATGAACAATCAGCTACTGGATGTTCTATTGATGCATCTGTGCGTTTTATACAAGAGTTAGAGCAAGAGTTAGGAGTAGAGTTATTAGATAAGATGAACGTAGCTTTTAAACAAGGAAACTTCGTGAATTTCAAAACTCTGTTAGATTTTAAAACAATGGCTAAAAGTGGTGCTATTGGAAAGAAAACAATTGTTTTCAATAATTTGGTAACAAATATTGCTGAATACAATGAAAACTGGGAAGTTCCTGTATTAGAATCTTGGCATTCAAGATTTTTTAAATAAACTAGGTGTAATTTATTTTGCGCTTTACCACAGAATCATGTTGTTTCACCACAGAAACGTGGTGATTCACATCACTAAAAATGATGAGTTACCTGTTTTTTAACGAGTATATTGGCGGTGTAACGAATTAATTATTATAACATATTGATTTAGAGTATATTTAGGGTAAGCAACATTAAACCCTTATAATTATGAAAAGAGATTATTCTACTTTCGAATTGTTGCCTCAAAAAACTTCATTACATATTGACTCCCAAGTCAATAATTTAAAAAATGTGACACTACTCAATGGTGTGGCAAAAAAAAAGAAAGCATCATATATTCCCTATATCTTAAAAGGGCAATATATCGGCTGTACTTTAATCCATTTAAAACGTAGGGTGTATAGTCATTACCTTTCTAAGGCTTTTAGCTAAAGCACTTAAACTATTTATGATATAATTAATTTGATAATCCTTGCATTGTCAGTTTAAAATCATGTAAACTTTATTTCGGTTTATTTATGAAAGGCACTTCTTATGCCATGTTTTAAGTAATAATGAACTACAACTTCAAAAAAAAATATTATGAAAAATTTATTATATATATTCATCTTAACACCTTTTTTTATTTACTCACAAGTGGGTATAAATACAACTACACCTCAAGAAACGTTACATGTTGAAGGGACACTTTGTGTGACTGATACAACAACAAAAACAGCAACTCAAGTGGCCGGGTTGGATAATAACGGAACCTTAACAGGGATAACTGTAGGTTCAAACTTACAGCTTACAGGAAATGTTTTAAGCGCTAATTCAACATCATCACCAACAATTTATTTAGTAGGAACTAAAACTTTTCCAACGGGAATACCTGGCGAAGAATTTAATGACTTAGATATGTCCATAGCTACTACAAATGCAAATAAAGTGGTTTTTAGATTGATAGGGAGAAAAAATAATTATAAAATAACTGGTATATCTGGCGGTACCGATGGTAGGCATTTAGTTTTATATAACGTTGAAAATGTAAATTTAACATTTGTAGCTGAAAGTGCATTATCACAGCCGCAAAACAGATTAGAAACACTTGCAAATAATGTGGCAACAAGCGGAAAGGGAACTGCTGAATTAGTGTATGACGGTACTTCCCAACGTTGGATAGTAATTGGATTTAGAGATTAAATTTGTATAAGTTTGAACACTTAAATTAAATTTGTCATGTTGAAATAAATATGATAGAATTTAAATTTTGGATAAATTATAGGTAAAGTTTATTGATGATTTAGTGTTTAATGTTGCTATTTAAAAATAAATCAACAATGAATAAAAACTCCTTTCATAAATATGAATGGAGTTTTTTTGTTATAAAAATTATATTCATAAACCTGTTGATATTCACTTTGTGAAAGTCTTTTTTCTCAGTTTAAAAAATACTACCTTTCCTAAAATATTAAGAGCAGCAATGTTGCTTTGGTATGATTTTTTCAAAGGATTATAGAAAAGAGATAGTATGAAGAGTAGAATAGTTATGTTAGTGTTTGTTATCAGTCAATTAGGTTTTTCACAAGAAATACATCCTTTACAAACAAATGATAAGTTGGCTCAGGAAAAATGGGTTGAAGCTACTTATAATGCCATGACATTAGATGAAAAAATAGGTCAGTTGTTTATTGCTGATGTTTGGTCTGGAAAAGAAAAATTACATACTGATAAAATTAAAAAGTTAATAAAAGAAAATCATATTGGTGGTGTGATGTTTTCTAAAGGAGGTCCATATCGTCAAGCAAAACTGACTAATGAATATCAAGCTCTTTCTAAAACAAAATTACTAATTACTCAAGATGCAGAATGGGGATTAAGTATGCGTTTGGATTCTACATATGCTTTTCCGTGGAATATGACTTTAGGAGCAATAAAAGATAATACATTAATAGAAGAAGTAGGTAAGCGTATAGGTGAGCATTGTAATAGAGTTGGAGTGCATATGAATTTTGCTCCAGATATAGATATAAATACCAATCCGAATAATCCCATTATCGGAAACCGTTCTTTTGGTGAAGATAAAGTAAATGTAGCGAATAAAGGAGTTGCATTTATGAAAGGTATGGCTTCTGCCAATGTGTTAGGGTCTGCAAAGCATTTTCCAGGACATGGTGATACTTCTCAAGATTCTCATAAAACCTTACCGACAATAGATTTTTCTGCAGAACGTATTGAAAATGTAGAGCTGTATCCATTTCGTAAAATAATTGAAGCAGGTGTAGCTAGTATTATGGTTGCTCATTTGGATATTCCTAGCTTAGGAACAAAACCAGGAATGCCTTCATCATTATCAAAAGAAATTGTAACCGATTTGCTTAAAGAAAAATTAGGGTATAAAGGATTGATTTTTACTGATGCACTAAATATGAAAGGAGCATCTAATTATAAAGAACCAGGTGATGTTGATGTAGCAGCTTTTTTAGCAGGAAATGATATCTTATTAATTTCAGAGAATATTCCTAAGGCTGTTGCTAAAATTAAACGAGCATATGATAAAAAGAAAATAACTGAAGAACGTTTGGCACATTCGGTTAAGAAGATTTTAATGGCAAAATATAAGGTTGGTTTAAATAGTTATAAACCTGTTGTTTTAGAAGATATTCATACAGATTTAAATACTCGCTCAAATGATTTGTTATATACAAAGTTAATTGAGAATGCTATAACAGTACTTAAAAATGAAACAAGTATTTTACCAATCCAAGATTTAGCTACTACCAATATTGCTTATGTGAAATTTGGAGAAGATGATCATACATCTTATTTAAATAAATTAAAACAGTTTGGTAAGGTTACAGAAGTAAAAGCAACTCATTTAGATGAATTAATAACTAAATTGAATAAATTTAATTTGGTTATTATTGGAGTGCATAAATCAAATAAAAATCCTTGGAAGTCTTATAAGTTAAAAGATAATGAATTGACTTGGATGTATGAAATAGCGCGGACTAACAGGGTAGTTTTAAATGTTTTTACAAGACCTTATGCGTTATTAGATTTAAAAACGACTACCAATTTTGAATCAGTTGTAGTGTCCTATCAAAATAGTGTAATCGCTCAAGAAAAATCAGCAGAAGCATTGTTTGGAGCTATAGATGTAAAAGGAATATTGCCAGTAAGTTCCAATGAAGAATTTCCTGTAAACACTTCTGTTATACTGAATAAAACTAACAGATTAGGGTATGATTACCCCGAAAATCAAGGGTTAGATTTAGAGAAATTTAAAAAAATTGATTCAATAGTAAATTATGCTATTAAAGAAAAAATGACTCCAGGTGTACAGTTATTGGTAGCTAAAGGAGGGAAAATTGTTTATAATAAAAACTATGGTCATCATACATATGCTCAAAAACGAAAAGTAAGCGATAGTACGTTGTATGATGTAGCCTCTCTTACAAAAATATTATCTACGTTGCCTCTAATGATGGAGCTGGAAGAGAATGGTGTGATTGGTTTAAATTCAAAATTAGGAACAATGATTCCTGAATTAGCAGATTCTAATAAAAAGAACATTACTGTAAAGCAAATGTTATCGCATTATGCTCGTTTAAAGGCATGGATACCTTTTTATAAACGAACATTGGATAGTGTTACACAAAAACCTTCATCAGAATTTTATAGCAAAAAGAAATCTGAAGTTTTTCCGTATAAAGTTGCTGAAAACTTATACATCAGTGAAGTATATCAAGATTCTATTTTTAATAGGATAAAAGATACTGATTTACGTAAAAAGTGGAAATATAAGTATAGTGATTTACCATATTATATATTAAAAAAATATATTGAAGATCATTATAAAACTGGTTTAGATGAATTGATTCAGAATAGATTTTACAAACCTTTGGGATTAAGTGCTACTTATAATCCACTTGAAAAATACCCATTAAATCAAATCACACCAACAGAAGATGATTCTTATTTCAGGTATCAAAAAGTACAAGGATATGTACATGATATGGGTGCAGCTATGCAGGATGGAGTAGGTGGGCATGCAGGTGTTTTTGCTACAGCTACAGATGTTGCTAAAATTATGCAAATGTATCTTCAAGGTGGGAATTATGGCGGTAAGGAATACTTAAAAACTTCGACAGTTAATAAGTTTAATACTTGTTACTACTGTAATATTGATGTGAGAAGAGGTGTTGGTTTTGATAAACCACAATTAGGAGAGGTTGGGCCAACATGTGACTGTGTGCCAATGAGTAGTTTTGGTCACTCAGGATTTACAGGAACTTTCACATGGGCAGATCCTGAAAATGAGTTAGTTTATGTGTTTATGTCTAACAGAACTTTTCCTGACGCAACAAATTTTAAGTTAGTACGTCAAGATATTAGATCAGAAATACAGCGTGTAATTTATAGTGCATTAGAAATTGATATGCCAAAAGTTGCAGATAGTACTGCTGTAAAATAATAGAAAATACTAAAACACCTATAGCCAAGTGGCTAATAACTTAAAGTATATAATTTAATGAAAATAGCCATAGTTTGTTATCCAACATTTGGAGGGAGTGGAGTAGTAGCTACTGAACTTGGAATTGCGTTATCAAAAAGAGGTCATGAAATACATTTCATAACCTATAAACAACCTGTGCGGTTGGATTTATTAGGGGGTACTATTCATTTTCATGAAGTATTTGTTCCTGAGTATCCATTGTTTCATTACCAGCCTTATGAGTTGGCTTTGTCTAGTAAGTTAGTAGATACGGTTAAGTTACATGGTATTGAAGTGTTGCATGTGCATTATGCAATTCCTCATGCCTATGCCGCATATATGGCCAAGCAAATGTTAGCTGTAGAAGGAATTCATATTCCTATTGTAACAACTTTACACGGTACTGATATTACATTAGTCGGAAGTCATCCGTTTTATAAGCCTGCAGTTACTTTTAGTATAAATGCATCTGATGTAGTAACGTCAGTTTCTCAAAGTTTAAAAGATGATACCTTACGTTTGTTTGATATAACCAATGAAATAAATGTTATTCCTAATTTTATTGATGTTCAAAAATATGAAGAGGCTAAATTAGCAGAATGTCAACGTCATTTATTAGCGAATGTTTCTGAACGTATTGTAGCTCATGTGAGTAACTTCAGAAAAGTTAAACGTATTGATGATGTAGTGAAAGTATTTTACAGAATTCAAAAACAAATACCTTCAAAACTTATTATGGTTGGTGACGGACCTGAGCTTGAAGCTGCGGAGCAATTAGTTAGAGAGCTTGGAATTGAAGAAAAAGTAATTTTTCTTGGAAAAAGTAATGAAGTAGATAAAATACTGTGCTTCTCTGATTTATTTTTATTGCCTTCAGAAACGGAAAGCTTTGGTTTAGCGGCTTTAGAAGCAATGGCTTCAGGAGTACCAGTAATATCTAGTAATACAGGAGGAATACCAGAAGTAAATATAGACGGCGTTTCGGGATATTTAGCTAATGTTGGTGATGTTGATACCATGGGAGCGCGTGCTATTGAAATTTTGAAAGATGATAAAGTGTTAAATGAATTCAAACAGAATGCCAAAAATATTGCAAAAAAATTCGATTTAGAAGCTATTGTTGGGAATTATGAACAGTTATATATAAAAGCAATAAAATAATATAGAGATGAAATTTTGTGTATTATTACTCGCATTCTTGCTTGGTTGTAATTCTTCTAAAAACATAAATACTTCTATGGATAAGAATTATGAATATACTCAGATATCTTTTGAAACTTTAGTGGAAGATCAAACAGGTGGTTATGTTAAAGAAGAAATTCGTGTTATCAGTGACCATAAAAGTTTATTAGAAGTTTATAATTTTGTGAATAGAATTAGAAAACCAGGATTTCCAATTCCAACTATTGACTTTTCTAAAGAAACTGTAATTGCGGTTTTTATGGGAGAAAAAACTAGTGGGGGATATGCGGTTTCTGTCGAAAGTGTAAAGGAAGAAGGTGAAAATATTATAGTTCAAATAAAAGAAATAAAACCAGACCCAAAAGATATGGTTACTATGGTTATTACTCAGCCGTTTTGTTTTGTAAAGATAAATAGAGTTGTTAAAGAGGTCGTTTTTTTAAAGTAGGCTACTTATAATCCTTTTTCATAGATTTTAATTAAATCAAAAAGCGAGAGGTTATCATATTGATAACCTCTCGCTTTTTTTTATAAGTATGTATTTTTAATTTAAAATGTATATCTAGCTCCTAATGCAATATCAAGATCTAACCCATCACTATAATCTTTACTGAATCCCAATTCTGGTCTAACATCTAAAGAAAGTAGTAAAGGGAAGTCAAATACATATTCAATTCCAATATCTCCTGCAGCAAAAATGAATGTGCCATTTTCCTTGAATTTTGTGTTACCAAATTTCTCTTCATACTTCCAGCTACCAATTCCACCACCAACACCTGCGTACCAGTTGAAGTTGTTTTGTATCTCCCAAACAAATTGATACAGTCCTGTTAATTTAAAAGCATCAACATTATTAGAGCTTCTCCATCCTAGATCAATTTCAACTCTATTGTTTCCAGATAATCCATGTTGGTATGATATTTCTGTACCAAAACCGTCATTTGATCCTAAGCGTAATCCAATTGCATGATCTGCAATTTCTTGAGCATTAGCAAAAAAGCTTAAAAACAAAGCAAATATTAATAAAGATAATTTTTTCATAAAAGTCATATTAGTTAAGTTCAAAAAACTAAGATAATAATTTTATTGCAATACCATATCTGTACTTTCAAATATTTTATCAGCAGAGTTAGCTATAAAACCTTTAAAAAACTCTCCGTTATCCATTTGATGTCTGAATGCAAATTCATAATAACAAGAAGTTATTTCTTTTGGTCCTTCTTCAAATTCAACAGTAAATTTATCAGCTAAAATACTAGATTGTTCTAAAAAATCTTCAGGAGTTCCTTTAATTTCACCACCAGAGGTGTTCATTTCAAAACCATTCTCTTTCAAAAAGTTATTTACTTCAGTAATGCTATCAAAAGTATCTAATTTATTGATATCTACAGTAAAGTGATTAGAACAGAATCCGTTTACATATAACCAAGCAGCATATTCTGATTCATTTAACAATGCATTGTATAATGTAAAGTTTGGAGTATTCCATAAACGACCTTTAAATACAAGCTCTTCAGGAGTAACTGCATCAAAATCAACTGTATCTAAAGTATTTTTTACAATTGACTGTAATTCTACTGATAATTCAGAAGTTAACAACTGGCTAATAAATACTAATGGTGCATTTTTGTCGGTTTTATGAGCAAAATGCTTTGCATATAATTTCTTTTTTTCAAAATGATAATCAGCAACATACTCATATCCGTTATTAAGGAATGTTGTAGCTAATACATCAATATTTACTCTTGGGTCGTCAAAAGTTCTAAATGCTACATGGTCGTTAGCGATAGTGCTGTTCCCTTGTGCTTCTAATAAATCTTTTACTTTTTGAGCAGATGGAGTACGATCTGTGTACTCATTCCATAATTTGTCAAATAATTGTGTAGTTGTCATGATAGTTGTTATTTATAGCGCAAAATTAAGTCATTTTTGTTTTTTTATAAGTTAACAATGGTTAATTTTGTGTCTTTAATAGTGATATTTTTAAAATACGACTTGTTTTGTGTTTTAAATATGTCAATATGATTATTTTTTAGTTAAAAAAATGTTTAAATGAGTCAACTTGATTATACAGATAAGCAAATATTATTAGCTTTAAAGGCTGATGCACGTAAGGCCTTTTCTAAAATTGCCGAGGATTTAAAAATTTCGAACTCTTTAGTACATCAACGTATTAAAAAGATGAAAGAGGATGGTGTGATTAAAAAAGCCGATTTAATTTTAGATGAAAAAAAAATAGGGTATAGCACAAAGTCATATGTAGGAATTAGACTTAAAGAGGCTCGTTTTGCTGATAAAGTAGTTAACAAGTTAAAAGATATTGTAGAAGTTACAGAATGTAACTTTGTATCGGGTAAATACGCTATTTTTGTACTTGTTTATGCAAAAGATAATGATCATTTAAGAAGTGTTTTGTATGATCAAATACATGAAATAGAAGGAGTAGGCGGTACCGATTCTTTTATTTGTTTTAGTACTAACTTTGATAGATCTGTACCCGTAACTTTATGAGAGAACTAATGAAAAAGAACTTAGAAGAGTTAAATAATAAACTGTCTGGAACAGTTCAGTTTGATGATTTACACAAAGTAATGTATGCAACAGATGCATCAGTGTACAGAAAATTACCATTAGGTGTAGCTTATCCTAAATCTACTAAAGATTTAAAGGAACTAATAACTTTTGCAAACAAAAACAATACCTCATTAATACCTCGTACTGCAGGGACTTCATTAGCAGGACAATGTGTAGGTGAAGGATTAGTAGTAGATGTATCAAAACATTTTACGGAGATTATATCTTTAGATAAAGAAAAAAAACAAATTACAGTACAACCTGGTGTGGTTAGAGATGCATTAAATGTGTATTTAAAACCGTTCGGATTGTTCTTTGGTCCCAATACGTCTACATCTAATAGATGTATGATTGGTGGTATGGTGGGGAATAACTCCTCTGGTACAACATCAATTCAATATGGAGTTACCCGTGATAAAATTGTTTCGATGAAAACAATTTTAGCTGATGGAAGTGAAGCGGAGTTTAAAGGAATTACACGAAAATTTTTTCAAGAAAAATGTACTTTAGGTACTTTTGAAGGAAAATTATATAAGGAAATTTATAGAGAATTATCTGATGTTGCTGCTCAAAATGAAATAGAAAAAGAATTTCCAAAACCCGAGATTCACCGTAGAAATACGGGTTATGCTGTAGATGAATTATTATGGTCTAATACCTTTGGAAAAAGAGAACGCAACTTTAATTTCTGTAATTTATTATCAGGTAGTGAAGGGACTTTAGCATTTACTACTGAAATAACGTTACAGTTGGACGATTTACCTCCAACTGAAGCAGTAATGGTAGCATCTCATTATAAGAGCATAAACGATTGCTTAAGTGACGTTGCTAGCACTATGGAGCATAATTTGTACACTTGTGAAATGATGGATAAAATCATTTTAGATTGTACTAAGAATAACGCTACACAGCTAAAAAACAGGTTTTTCATAGAAGGAGACCCTGCAGCAATTTTAATGTTGGAAATAAAAGCCCCAACTATTGAAGAGGCTAAAACAAAAGTTCAATTATTAATAACCGATTTAGAAAAAGTAGGATTAAGTTATGCGAATCCTGTTTTAGTAGGTAAAGAAATTAATCAAGCACTAGAATTGCGTAAAGCAGGTTTAGGCTTACTAGGGAATATGGTTGGTGATAGAAAAGCGGTTGCTTGTATAGAAGATACAGCGGTTGCTTTACCAGATTTAGCAAATTTTATAGCCGATTTTTCAGTGTTAATGGATAAGCACCAACAACAAGCTGTGTATTATGCACATGCTGGAGCAGGTGAAATTCATTTACGACCTATTTTAAATTTAAAGAATAGTGAAGATGTTGGTTTGTTTAGACAAATAACTACAGACGTTGCTCATTTGACTAAAAAGTATGAGGGATCGTTTAGTGGGGAACATGGTGATGGTATAGTGCGTGCAGAGTTTTTACCTATTATGATAGGGGAAAAAAACTATCAGTTGTGTAGGCGCATAAAAGGACTTTTTGATCCGAATAACATATTCAATCCAGGGAAAATAGTAGATGCTCCTAAAATGGATGAATCACTACGTTATGAAATAGACAGAAGCGAACCAGAAATAAAAACGTTGATGGATTTTTCAGATTCTGATGGGTATTTGCGTTTAGCCGAAAAATGTAATGGTTCTGGTGATTGTAGGAAAGATGTGTTTGCTGGTGGAGCAATGTGCCCGAGTTACCGAGCAACGAAAGACGAAAAAGATGTTACGCGTTCAAGAGCTAATACGTTACGTGAGTTTTTAACGAATCCCAAAAACGCCAATCGTTTTGACTCTAAGGAAATTAAGGAATCGTTAGATTTATGTTTGAGTTGTAAAGCTTGTGCTAGTGAGTGTCCGAGTAATGTGGATATAGCAGTATTGAAATCAGAATTTTTATATCAATACCAAAAGGAAAACGGATTCAGTTTGCGCTCTAAGTTATTTGCGTATAATACGAAAATGAATAAACTCGCTTCTAAAATTCCAGCTATTAGCAATTTTGTTTTTTCAAACCCTGTCACTTCCGGATTATTAAAGAAAATGAATGGTGTGGCACCAGAAAGAAGCTTACCAATAGTTTCAAAGCCTTCTTTAAATATATTAAAGAAGAAAGTACAACTTTTAGAGGAGCCTATAAAGTCAATTTATTTATTTGTAGATGAATTTACGAATTACCTAGATGCTCAAATTGCTTTCGATACCTATGATTTATTAGCGGCATTAAATTATAAAGTATTGTTTGTAAATCATGAAGAAAGCGGTCGTACGTTTATTTCTAAAGGATTTTTAGAGCAAGCAAAAGAAGTGGCTACTAAAAATGTGGCTAGTTTTAAAGGAAAAATTTCAAATGAAACACCATTAATAGGGATCGAGCCTTCAGCTATCTTAACTTTTAGAGATGAGTATAAACGTTTGGTAGATGATAAAGAGGCTGTGAGTCAAATAGCTAAAAACACGTTTCTAATTGAAGAGTTTTTAGCGAATGAAATTGTCTTAGGTAATATCTCTTCGGAACAGTTTACAAAAGAGCCTATGGCTCTGAAAATTCATAATCATTGTCATCAAAAAGCATTGAGTAATCAGAAAGTTACTTTTGATATATTAAACTTGCCTAAAAACTATAAACCAACAATCATTGCATCTGGATGTTGTGGTATGGCAGGTAGTTTTGGGTATGAGCAGGAGCACTATGAAGTAAGTATGAAGGTAGGGGAGCAGACCTTGTTTCCTTCTATTAGAAAAGCATCAGAGGATACTATTATAGTTGCTAACGGAACGAGCTGTAGGCATCAAATAAAAGATGGAACACAACGAGTTGCGCTCCATCCGGTAAGTATATTATTAAATGCTTTGAGCTAATTAATTAGCTACTGTATATGAAGTGATTTCTTGAGTTGTATTTATAGTTGCTGTTTCAGGAAAAGGAATTGTAATTGGAAACGCTGATAAATCTTCAAGCATATATGTAAATACAGTATCAGAATCTATTAAACCAATATTATTTGCATAAAAATTGTTTATAGAAAGTAAATCTTGAGTATCTAAAAGTGTCACAACTACTGGTATTCCAACATTTATTTCAGTTGTTACTTTAACAGTTAAAATAATATCCGATTTTATAATATCATTATAAGTTTCAGTTCCTACTGTATGTGATGTTAAAGTTTCTCTTTGTACAGTTTTCAGTGTATATGTAATATCAAGATCAAATCCACCAATAGTTTGAGAGGTAACATCAGATTGTGAAGTTAAGATTGTTCCACTTGCTTTACTTTCATCTATTAATTGTGCATCGTCTAGGTTAATAGAAATATCGGTACCCCCAAAGTTGCTTAAAGGTAATGTAAATTCACCTTGCATATAAGAAACACCATTTTCAACTCTGAAAAAGTTTTGATCAAATAACTGTGTCATAATACCAGTACTTCCAGCACTAGCGGTCATTCCATAATATTCCATTGTGTTAATTGTAGTAGTTTCATCTACTGTAATGTCATCTACTGAGTCTGTAGCTGGGTTTGTACCGTCATCAGTAGTTACATCATATACCCAATTGTTATTTAAAGCAAATGATAAGTAATTAGTTGGTGGTATAGGATTATCATTAGTATCCGTGTTGTCGGCTACATATCCATCTGGTTGATCGCATGATGAAATTGAAATGTCAGGGTTACCCAGGCCATCAGAATCTAAATCTTGATACCACATTGTTGGTATGCAATCCCCGGCTATTGGGTTGTCATCACTAGAACAAGAAATTATTGTTGTAGCCATGAATAAAATAAATAATGAAGCTGTTTTAATAGTAGTAAATTTCATAAAAAGGTTTTTAGTTTTATTGAATATTAGCAAGTCGATTGACATCAAATTTTTATTAGAATATTATGCAAACATAGCATATTTTTTTGAAAGGAAATTAATAGTAAAGCACGATGTATTTTTTTACATTTGTTCAAAAACCAACGTTAATGTCAGGAAACACTTTTGGGAAACTATTTAAGTTGACCACTTTCGGAGAATCTCACGGAAAAGCATTAGGAGGGATAATTGATGGATGTCCAGCTGGAATAGCCATTGATTTTGAAGCTATACAGGAGGAAATGGATAGAAGAAAACCTGGGCAATCAGCAATAGTAACGCAACGTAAGGAGCCTGATGCTGTGGAATTTTATTCTGGTATTTTTGAAGGGAAAACAACTGGAGTTCCAATTGGTTTCGCTATTCATAATACCAATCAAAAATCACATGATTATTCGCATATAAAAGATAGTTATAGGCCATCTCATGCCGATTATGTTTTTGATAAAAAATATGGACACCGTGATTATAGAGGAGGAGGTAGGACTTCGGCTCGTGAAACTGCATCTAGGGTAGTAGGTGGAGCAATTGCTAAACAGCTATTGTCCGATATTAAAATAAATGCTTTTGTATCATCTGTTGGTGATATTTTTATAGATAAACCATATCAAGATTTAGATTTTTCTAAAATAGAAAGCAACCCTGTACGCTGTCCTGATCCGGTTTTTGCAGAAAAAATGGAGGCACGTATTAAGGAGATAAGGAAAGAAGGTGATACTATAGGTGGAACGGTTACTTGTGTACTACAAAATGTTCCTGTTGGTTTAGGTGAACCTGTTTTTGATAAATTACATGCAGATTTAGGAAAGGCTATGCTGTCAATAAATGCAGTTAAAGGTTTTGAAATAGGGAGTGGATTTTGTGGTGCTAAAATGAAAGGTAGTGAGCATAATGACTTATTTAATACTGATGGAACCACTAAAACGAATCTTTCTGGAGGAATTCAAGGTGGAATAAGTAACGGAATGGATATTTATTTCCGTGTTGCTTTTAAGCCTGTAGCAACAATAATGCAAAAACAAGAAACCATCGATAAGGATGGGAATATAGTTGAAATGATTGGGAAAGGACGTCATGATCCTTGCGTTGTTCCAAGAGCAGTGCCAATTGTTGAAGCCATGGCTGCTTTAGTGTTAGCTGATAATTATTTAATTAATAGAACAAATAGAATTTAAGTATATATGAAAAAGTTACCCTTATACGTACAGATTATTTTAGGAATGGTTTTAGGTGTTGTTTTTGCACTGATAATGACAAATTTCGATTTTGGAAAAACGTTTATTCAAGATTGGATTAAACCTTTTGGTAAAATATTTATCAGTTCATTAAAACTGATTGCAGTTCCATTAATTTTAGCGTCATTAATTAAAGGAGTTTCAGATTTAAAAGATATCTCTAAGCTTTCTAAAATGGGAGGAAGAACTATTTCAACATATGTTGTTACTACGGTTTTAGCAGTTTCAATTGGTTTAGTAGTTGTTAATGCAATTCAACCGGGTAAATATATAGATGAAGATACACGTACTGAACTTATTGAAAGTAATCAAGAAAAAGCAAATAGTAAAATTGACGCATCTGCTAAACAAAAAGAAGCAGGGCCATTACAAGCTTTAGAAGACTTAGTGCCTTCAAATATTTTTAAAGCAGCAAGTAGCAATCGTAATATGCTTCAGGTTATCTTTTTTGCTGTATTTTTTGGTATTGGTTTAATATTAATACCGGAAGAGAAATCAAAACCTGTAACGGCATTTTTTGATGGATTTAATGAAGTGATCCTAAAAATGGTAGATATTATAATGTTAGCGGCTCCTTTTGGTGTTTTTGCATTACTAGCAGCCTTAATTGTAGAATCGCCTAGTTTGGCCTTATTTAAGGCTTTAGGGATGTATGCAATGTGTGTTGTATTAGGTTTAATGGTTATGATAGGAGTCTACATGCTTTTAGTATCAGTATTTACAAAAAAGAATCCTATATGGTTTATTAAAAATATTGCTCCTGCGCAGTTGTTGGCATTTTCTACTAGTAGTAGTGCAGCTACGTTGCCTGTAACTATGGAAAGAGTTACGGAACATATTGGTGTAGAAGAAGAAGTAGCGAGTTTTGTGCTACCAATTGGAGCTACAATTAATATGGATGGAACAAGTTTGTATCAAGCGGTTGCTGCAGTTTTTATTGCGCAAGCATTTGGTATGGAGTTAGAGTTTAGTACTCAACTAGGTATTATAGCAACGGCAACTTTAGCCTCTATAGGTTCAGCTGCAGTTCCTGGAGCTGGAATGGTAATGTTGGTAGGTGTACTTGGTTATGCTGGAATACCTGAGGCTGGATTGGCATTAATTTTTGCGGTTGATCGTCCTTTAGATATGTGTAGAACAGTAGTAAATGTTACTGGTGATGCTGCGGTATCAATGTTAGTAGCTAAGTCTGTAGATAAATTAGGAGATCCTCATGTTAAAGATTGGGATGATAATTACACTGGAGATATTCTTTAAGATTATATTTTTTCTAGTAGAATTATATATTATTAAAAGCCAACCTTTTTTTTAAAGGTTGGCTTTTTTAGTTGTTGTATGTTGCTCTCAGTATGTGATTTCTCCATTGTAGAAACAACTCCTCGTGTCATTTCGAGTTTTTTGAGAGAAATCTCATAAGAGTGCGTAAACTTTATGATGAGGTTAGTGATCATCAATTAAAAACTGGTATTTGCACCGGTGAGTAAAAAAGTTTTATGTTGTTCGTTTAATCTAGTAATGAAAAACCCCATCAACAAGGTGAAGAAAATAAGTGATAACATTTGATTATTTACTAGCGCTTTAAAAATATTTTCAGGAATAATATTAATTAAAGTACCACCAAAAGGTTCGGTAGTGATGCTTAATCCTATAACTTATTTTACTAAGCCTAAATCAGCTCCAATTCCAGGATGAATCATATTTACTATTAATAATCCAATGCTAATAGCTAGTAAACTTGTAAATGTGTAATTATTAATTCTAGTTTTCCTAAAACACCACAGCTCTCAATATTAGTAACTCCAGAGAGGCTATTGCTAAAATAATAGTAATAAGTATTTGTTAATGCAGTTCATTTTTTTTATAGACGTAATGATACGTGTACGGTAATAGGTACTTTGTCTAAAAAAAAATGGATAAGTGTAGGGGGAGACTCTTCGGTTTTGACATAACTAAGATAATTACTTTCTACGGGATTTGAATAATAGAATTTTATAGAAGTATAAAAAGGTATCTTTTGTAGAATATTAAGATTAGAATTGAGTTGTTGTCATGTTAAAACTCAATACTAATATTATTATATATTATGTATTAATGACTATTTTTGTTTACTAAAAAAATTAACTTATTATGAGAAAAAATGTTTTAGCTGCGGTTTTTGCGGTTGTTTCTAGTTTATCAATATTTGCTCAAGAAAAAGGGGATATTGAATTTGGAGGAAATTTAGGAATAAACTATTCAACAGTGTCTGCTGGTGATAAAGGTTCAGCTGATGTGAGAACAGGGTTTAATGTAGCTATAAGTGGAGAGTATTATTTTTCTGACAGATGGGGAGTGAAGGCAAAATTAATTTACGACTCAAAAGGTTGGGCAAATGGTTTTATTAATAATGAAGTAACTGGGGTGAATACAGTTACGGATTTTAAACTAAATTACATTACTATTCCGGTAATGGCAAATTGGCATTTTGGTTCTACTAGAAAATGGTATTTAAATTTCGGACCCTATATTGGTATTCTTGCTAGTGCTAAAGATTCAAAATTTAAAATGGATGTAAAAGAAGCTTTTAATACTACAGATTTTGGTTTGGCGTATGGTATTGGATATAAATTTCCGATTAATGAAAAAGCTAAAATGTTTTTGGAGTATGAAAATCAAGGAGGATTTAATGATATTTTTAAAGACAATTCAGGGAACTCAGTTAGTAATAGTAGGGGGGCTTTTAATATTGGTGTTTTAATGATATTAAAGTAAGATTTATATACGACCTTAATAAAAAAGCCAGAAGCTATTCTTCTGGCTTTTTTATGTCCAATTCTGTGTGTTTTATTAGGAAATCAGAATGAAATACATTGAAATCACCGTATTAATGTTTTTTTGTGTATTTAATAAATTCAAATAAAATAACAATTTATAAGACATTGAATTACTTACATCATCTAATCGTATACCATTTCGTCAGTGTTATAGAGCACTTTTTTCCGATTCAAAATAAATAAAAATAGGTATTATATATTAAGCGCTTAGCAACATAAAAAGGTCTTTAAAGAAACTTAGGGTAATTAAACCTCATATTATTATGAGTTACTAATACATGCTCAATAGGTTTATCATAAAAATAGCATACCAATAATACTAATATTCTACGCCGCACTGTTCATAGCAAAACGTTAGGGAGTAATAGAATATGTAGTCCTCAGGGTGTGATTTTAATTTATATAGAAATGAGAATTATTGTGAATGTATAGAACAAAAAAAAACCAGCGCAATGCGCTGGTTTTAATTATGTACTTTGTGTTCTAATTAGAACTTGTAAACTAATCCTAAAGATAAGTCATCCATGTCTAAACCTAAACCAAAAGTATTAGTTTTGTCAGCACCATCACCTCCGTTATCGTTAGTTGTGTAACCTAATAATCCCCAAGAAGCTTCTAAAGCAAATGAGTCAGATAAGAAATAAGAAACACCTGGTGAAACACCAACTCCTATTTCAGAACCTTTAGCGTCAGCTAACTTGTAGTCTACGTTTGAATAGTCAACACCTAATTCAGCAAATAATGAAAATTTAGAAGCAGGACTCATGTAATATCTTGCCATTGCTCCAGCAGTAAGTCTTGACTCATCAACAGTGTCAACACCAGCAGCATTTTCAGCTTTGTTAGATTTATAACCTAATTTTACACCTACAGCAATGTTGTCAGTTAAGAAATAAGCAGCTCTTGGAGAGATGTTAAATCCACTTGCTTTAGCGTCACCTTCAGATTGAGATGCGATTCCAAAAGAACCAGAGATCATCATGTCACCTTGTGCAAATCCAGAAGTTCCTTCAGTTTTTTCTTCTTGAGCGTTAGAGAATGTGAATGCACAAACTGCTAAAGCAGATAATAATAATTTTTTCATTTTAAATTTATTTTAAGTTAATCGGGAACAAATGTAGAGCTAAATAATTCATGACAGAATACTTATTGTGTTATTTATATGTTAAAGGATTTTTTACATAGGTATCTACTTGCTTATCAGTAAATTACGATTATTTTCTAGCTTTATTTTTAATGAATTTAAATAGCATATCGTCCGTTTAAATGCAAATACCATAGTTTAACGGTAGGGATTGCTATTTTGTGTTAATTTAATTACTTTTGAGGAATACTAATTTTCAAAGTTTTCAGCATGAAAATAATCATTATTAATGGCCCAAACTTAAATTTGTTAGGGAAGAGAGAGACAAACATCTACGGGGATTTATCTTTTAAGGAGTTTTTTGAAGAGTTAAAAATGAAAAATAAGGATATTGAGTTGGAGTATTTTCAATCTAATATTGAAGGAGAGTTGATTAACAAAATTCAGGAAGTTGGTTTTAGTTATGATGGTATTATTTTAAATGCTGCCGCATATACACATACATCAATTGGTATAGCTGATGCTGTAGCTGGAATTACTACTCCAACAATAGAAGTACATATATCAAATACATATTCTAGAGAATCTTTTAGACACGTGTCTTATTTGGCTCCAAATGTAAAAGGTATTATAACCGGATTTGGCTTACAAAGCTATGAATTGGCTTTACTGAGTTTTATGAAATAAGTAAAGTTGATTTTCTATAAAATTAAAAAAGCGTTTTGATTTTAAATCAAAACGCTTTTTTAGCATTCTATTATTTATGTAATACTATAAATGAATCACTTCATCATAAGCATCAGCAACAGCTTCCATTACCGCTTCACTCATAGTAGGGTGAGGATGGATAGTTTTTAATACTTCATGACCAGTAGTTTCTAATTTTCTACCTAAAACAGCTTCAGCAATCATATCGGTAACACCTGCACCAATCATATGGCATCCTAACCATTCTCCGTACTTTGCGTCAAAAATAACTTTTACAAAACCTTCTTTTGCTCCAGAAGCACTTGCTTTACCTGAGGCAGAAAAAGGGAAATTACCAACTTTAATATCGTAACCAGCATCTTTAGCTTGAGCTTCCGTCATACCAACACTAGCTATTTCAGGTGAGCAATATGTACATCCTGGAATATTTCCGTAATCAATAGCTTCAACATGAAGTCCAGCAATTTTCTCAACACATAAAATTCCTTCAGCAGAAGCAACGTGTGCTAAAGCTGGCCCAGGTGTAATATCTCCAATAGCGTAATATCCAGGAATATTAGTTTGGTAAAAATCATTTACCAATACTTTATCTCTATCAGTAACAATACCAACATCTTCTAAACCGATGTTTTCTATATTGGTTTTAATTCCAACTGCTGATAATAAAATGTCAGCCTCTAAAATTTCTTCTCCTTTTTTAGTTTTTACAGTAGCTTTAATTCCATTTACAGAAGTATCTACAGAAGTAACTTCTGAAGAAGTCATTATTTTAATCCCAGATTTTTTGAAAGATTTTTCTAATTGTTTAGAAACCGCAGCGTCTTCAATAGGAACAACTCTTGGTAAAAATTCAACTACAGTTACCTCAGAACCCATAGAGTTATAGAAGTATGCAAATTCAACACCAATTGCTCCAGAACCAACAATAACTATTTTCTTTGGTTGTTCTGGTAAAGTTAAGGCCTCTCTATATCCAATTACTTTTTTACCATCTTGTTTTAAAGCTGGTAGTTCTCTTGAACGAGCTCCGGTAGCAATAACAATATGATCAGCACTGTATTCTGTAACTGTACCATCGGCTGTAGTAACGTCAACTTTTTTTCCAGCTTTTACTTTTCCGAAGCCATTGATTACATCAATTTTATTCTTCTTCATTAAAAACTTAATCCCGTTACTCATTCCTTCAGCAATATTACGGCTACGTTTCACTATTTTCGTGAAATCTTTATCAGGATTTTCAACTGATAAACCATAATCTTCAGCATGCTTAAGATATTCAAATACTTGAGCAGACTTTAATAATGCTTTTGTAGGAATACATCCCCAATTTAAGCAAATTCCACCAAGACTTTCCTTTTCAATAACAGCAGTTTTAAAACCTAATTGTGATGCTCTAATAGCTGTTACATAACCACCTGGTCCAGAACCAAGAACTATAATATCGTATTTACTCATTGTAATGAATTTTTTTTGTCAGAATTTTAATGGCACGAATTTACGAAATGAAATTGAATTAATACAAACTCAGCTTTTAAAAAAATAGGATAACGAAAAACCCCTTCATAATTCATCAGATTAAGAAGGGGGGTAAGTATTTTAGAAGTAAAAAAATTATAAGCGAACTACCACATAACCTTTGCGTGTTTTTCTATAATGCTGATTGTTCCATTTGTAATATTTTTGTCCTTTAACATGCACTATTTTATGCACTTTTGGTGCTATCCTAACTATTTTAGCAGTTTTGTAAGTAGGTTTTGTATGTACTCTAGTAACACAGGATGTAAAACTGATTGTTATAAAAATAAAAGTTATGGTGTAAATAAGAGTTTTCATATGAATTATTTTTAAAAGATTATAGTGTTAAGACTACAACAATTTAAAAAGGTTTAATACTAAAAAGTTATTTCTCCTTAAATGTTATTGATACAGAGTTTACACAATAACGTTTTCCAGTTGTTTCTTTCGGACCGTCATTAAATACATGTCCTAAATGCCCTCCACATGTATTGCAGTGAATTTCTGAGCGGGTATGTCCTAAATTATTGTCGGTATCATAACCAATATTTTCTTTTATAGGCGTATCAAAAGAAGGCCATCCAGAACCTGAGTCAAACTTGTGATCTGATGTAAATAACAGTGTTTTACACGCTTTGCAATGATAAGTTCCTTCTTTATAAAACTTATTGTATTTACCTGTAAAAGCACGTTCAGTACCTGCTTCACGTAACACATGATATTCATTATCAGTTAGTACTTTTTTCCATTCTTCTTTTGTTTTTTGAATTTTAAACTCACTTGTTGAGCTAGTCTTTTGTGCGTTTGATTCACATCCAAATAAAAGGAATATTGTCAGTATTAATAAGTTGTATTTGTACATGGTTTTTTTATTTATGACGAGTTACTTTTTTCTAACTTACATTATTAAGTGTAAATCATTATTTTAAATTATTTATTGATATATAAATAATTGATAAATGTGGTATATTTGTTGAAGTACTAAGTGTATATATAAAACCAAAATTAAATTGAAATGAATTATAAAAACATAATAGGATTACTTTTATTCGTAGTAATTGTGGCTGGATGCAAACCTAATCCGTTTACAGGAAAAAAAATGCTAAATGCATATGGTAATGATACCTTGTTTCCAATGGCTTTTCAGCAATATGATCAGTTTTTAGGAGAGAATAAAGTAATTAAAGGAACAAAAGATGCAGAAATGATAACTCGTGTTGGAGAACGCATTTCTGTTGCTGCAGAACGTTGGTTAAATGCTAATGGCTATGAAGGATATTTAAAGGATTATAAATGGGAATATAATTTAGTAAATGACAAAACAGTAAATGCATGGTGTATGCCAGGAGGGAAAATAGTTTTTTATACGGGTATTTTACCAATTGCAGAAAACGAAACTGCCATTGCTGCAATTATGGGGCATGAGGTGGCACACGCTTTGGCTGATCATGGTGGGCAACGAATGACAGCAGGTGCTATTCAACAAGTTGGTGGTGTTGCAGTTGCAGTTGCTACTAGCGGAGAATCTCAAGAAAAGCAAGGAATGTGGATGCAAGCTTATGGATTAGGAAGTCAAGTAGGAGGTATGTTGCCTTTTAGTAGGAGTCATGAAACAGAAGCAGATAAAATCGGTTTAATCATGATGGCTATTGCTGGGTACAATCCTGATGAAGCTGCTAAATTATGGGTTCGTATGAAGGCGAATAGTGGTGGTAAAGCGCCACCTGAAATACTGAGCACACACCCTTCAAATGACTCAAGAATTGCTAATTTAAAAGAGTTGTCATCTTTTGCTAAAGCAGAAGCTAAAAAATTTGGTGTTACTACCTTCCGTCCAATTGGTGCGAAATTGAATTAAAGAATACCAACCTATTATAGGATATAATATTGTACTTTCGAAGCTGCTCAGTTACTACTGAGTAGCTTTTTAATTTAATAGATATATGGCAAATTTTCAAAAAGGAAATAAAAAAATATTAAATGCTTGGGCATTTTATGACTGGGCGAACTCTGTTTACAGTTTAACAATTGTATCATCTATATTTCCTTTGTTTATTGGAGCATACATTGAAAGTCAAGGAATTGATAAAATTAATGCGTTTGGTGTTAGTATTTCACATACTGCATTAATAACGTATGTTACAGCAGCAGGTTTTTTAGTAGTAGCTATTATTTCTCCTTTATTATCTGGTATAGCTGACTATAAGGGGAACAAGAAATTCTTTTTGCGTTTTTTCTGTTATATAGGGTCTTTTTCTTGTATGGCTTTATATTTCTTTTCATTGGAGTATCTATATATCAGTCTACTTTTTTATGTACTTGCTCTTATTGGATTTTGGGGAAGTCTCGTTTTTTATAATTCATATTTACCAGACATTGCACATAAGGAGCAACAAGATGCGATTAGTGCCAAAGGGTATTCATTAGGTTATATAGGAAGTGTCGTATTACTATTGATTAATTTAGCAATGATTTTATCGGCGGACAGTAAAGAAGTAGCTTTAGAGATGATGCGTTATTCATTTGTTTTAGTTGGAATATGGTGGTTTGGTTTTAGTCATTATACCTATAAATATTTACCAGATTTTAAAAACGGGAATAAGGTAACAGGTGATGTTGTATTTAATGGGTTTAAAGAGCTCAAATTAGTTTGGAATGAATTGCAAGGTCAAATAAGACTAAAAAAATACTTAATTGCCTTTTTTGTGTATAGTATGGCAGTACAAACAGTAATGCTAGTGGCTTCTTTTTTTGGGGAAAATGAAATTGCTTGGGCTGAATACGGTATAGATAAAACACTAGGTTTGATAATTAGCATTTTAATTATTCAATTAATAGCTGTCGCTGGAGCTTATTTAACGTCTTATGTGTCAGCAAAAATAGGAAACATAAAAACACTAATCCTTATCAATTTTATATGGGTAGGTATATGTGTATTTGCATATTTTGTTGTTTCACCTTATGAGTTCTTTATAACTGCAGGAATAGTTGGTTTGGTGATGGGGGGTATACAGTCATTATCACGTTCAACTTATGCTAAGTTTTTACCAGAAACAAAAGATACTACCTCATATTTTAGTTTTTATGATGTTTCAGAAAAAATTGGTATCGTAATTGGAATGGGGATTTTTGCTTCAGTTGAAGTAATTACGGGGTCTATGCGTAATGCAATCTTGTTTTTAGTGGTATTCTTTTTAATAGGACTTGTACTTCTTTATAAAGTACCACAAAAAATTAAATAATTTTCTCTATGTTTGTGTGATATTGAAAAAAAAACTTATATGAAGGCCTTTAAATTTACTTTTATACTAGCATTAATTGCTAGTGTTACATTAGTTTCTTGTGATAATGAACCCCTAACAGGAACTTTTATAGATGAGTCTGGAGTACCAGTAGGTACAGATGGAGGAGATGGAGATGGTTCAGTAGAAGTTGTTGAACCGTTTTTTGCAGAGGTAGACACGGTTGAGTTTTCAGAAATACTATTAGAAGCATATATCTTTAATAATAGACTTTGGATAAGAGGAACTGATGCCGCTACAAGTAAAATTACTTTAGGATTACCAGTAGATGTATCAGCAGGAGAGTTTGCTATTGATGCAGCTACTTATACAGGAATTTATGAAGAAAATGTTGCACCAGATACGTATTTTACTAGAGCGGATACAGGAGCGATAACTATTATAGCTCACGATACAGATGCTAAAACAATTAGTGGTAAATTTAATTTTATTTCAACACCAACAGCAAGTACAAATCCAATGTATAATATCACTGTAGGAGAATTTAGTGTTAGCTATTAATATTAAAAAAGAGAATAATGAAAACAGTAAATACAATTTTTAAATTATTTATAGTATCAATAGTATTGATGGCGTGTAGTACTGAAGATCCTGCAGATTTGGATTCTTCACTACATATACCAGATGTAGTAACACCTCCAGTATCTGCAGGGACTTTTACAGGTAAAATTGATGGCGTTGATTATACAATTGATATAGCAACAGCGGTAAGTGCTGATGGAAAAATTACTATAACAGGAAAAAGAGGTGATGAAGTAATTACCTTACGTATGCCATCTGATATAATACAAAATAGTGTTACAAATCCTTATACTTTAGAAGGTGCTGGTACTGATTATTCTGCATTTTACAATACTGATGTTTCAACAGTTTCAGAAGCGACAATACTAAGTGATTTACACATGACTGTTGATGGAAGCCCAACACTTTGGATTGCTGATGCCCCTTCGGTGACTATTGTAGGAGGTGTTACAACAATTAAAGGTTTAAAATCTACAACTGTAGATTCTGGTTTACTTGAAGATGGTGAGCCACTTTTTATTCCAGTAGATCAGACAGTAAATATGACAGTACAAGGAGATCAATCAGGCTCGTACAGTTTTGGAGTAACCAACTTTGCAAATTATAATGCTGGTGGAGCGGGTGGTGACGTTTTTGAAGCAGATATGACCGCTGATAACGGGAATGTTACATTTGAGATTGATGAGCTAAATAAATTAATTTCAGGAACATTTAATTTTGATGGAACTGAAAGATATACAGAAACAGGGGATCCTTTAACTGGAGCAGATACAGATGGAGATGGAATGCTTGACGGTGCTGGTGTTGTTGATGGTACAGAATTAAACTTAGGTTATGATCCTAAGGATCCGTGTAGTCCGATTATGCCAGAAGGTTATACAGGATATGATCCAACTAATACTATTTGGTTAGGTACACACCCGATGTATACTGATCCTACTCATATTGATTATATTGATGGGGTAAAGCCTGATTGTAATTTGAATGGTATTTCTAATGAAGATGAAATTATAGCAGGTACAGATCCATATGAAGGTAATACAGATACTGATGGTGATGGTGTAAGTGATGCTCAGGAGGTGATAGATGGTACTGATGAAAATGATCCATGTGATCCAGTTCAAAATCAATTTTACACAAATTATACTGGAACAAATACAATCTGGATGGCTGCAGATTGTGATGGTGATACCATAAACAATGGTGATGAATTAGCAGGTCCTGATGGGGATATATTAACTACCGTAGATAATACAAATCCTTATTTCTTAGATTTCCTTGATAAAACATTTACTGCAGGTTCTTTTTCTAAAGTTCCTTATGCACAACCTGATGTGTTAAGAGGTTTAAATATTTCTACGCATAACACTACTGATAAAAGAATTGTAGGTACGTATAGTTTTATATCAAAATCATTAGGGCCTGATACAAGATGGTATGTAGTTACAGAAGGAACATTTGATGTGACTTATGAATAAGAGTTAAATTCAATATATAAAAAAAAGCAACCATTTGGTTGCTTTTTTTTATGCAATTAAAATGCTATGGCATATTAATTGTTTTATACAATTGTAATATTACATAGGATGTTTGATGCTTTTCTTAAAGTCTTTGTATCAAGTGTTTTATAGCATTTAACTATTAAAACAAGCATTCTGTATCAATGACAGAATGACAAAAATAAAATATGAGCAATTCAGATTTTTTAAATATTGACAGTTTGTCATTACAAGGGATGGAAGATGATACGGAGTTTATTCCGTTGATGACTACTGAAGATGAAGAAGAAATAGAAAATGAAGAAATTCCACAGGAATTACCAATATTACCTTTACGTAATACAGTGCTTTTTCCTGGGGTGGTTATACCAATTACTGCAGGTAGAGATAAATCTATAAAATTACTTAATGACGCTTATAACAATAAGCAAGCTATTGGTGTGGTTGCACAAAAAGATGCTTCGGTAGAAAACCCTGGAATTGAGGATATCAACACTATAGGTACTGTAGCAAAGATTTTACGTGTATTAAAAATGCCTGATGGAAATACAACAGTAATCATTCAAGGAAAAAAGAAATTTTCTATTAATGAAATTGTAAAAGATGAGCCATATTTGGTTGCTTCTGTAAATGAAATTCCTGAAGAAAAGCCAAAAGTAGAGAATGAAGAGTTTAAAGCAATAATAGATTCAATTAAGGAGCTATCACTTCGCATTATTAAAGAAAGTCCGAATATTCCTACAGAGGCTAGTTTTGCAATTAAGAATATTGAAAGTAATGCTTTTTTAATCAATTTCATATCGTCTAATATGAATTTGAATGTACAAGAAAAGCAAACACTTTTAGATATTAAAGACTTGTCAGAACGTGCAATGGCAACATTAAAGCATATGGATATGCAAATGCAAAAGTTGTCTTTAAAAAATGACATTCAATCTAAAGTACGTAATGATTTAGATCAGCAGCAACGTGAGTATTTCTTACAACAGCAAATGAAAACCATACAAGAAGAATTAGGTGGTGTTTCGTATGAAGCTGAAGTAGAAGAAATGCGTGCTAAGTCTAAATCAAAAAAATGGGACGAAAAAATTGAAGCTCATTTTGATAAGGAATTGGCAAAAATGTCAAGAATGAATCCACAAGTTGCGGAATATTCTATTCAACGTAATTATTTGGAGTTGTTTTTGGAGTTGCCATGGAATGAATTTTCAAAAGATAAATTTGATTTAAAACGTGCACAGAAAATCCTTGATAGAGATCATTATGGTTTAGAGGATGTTAAAAAACGTATCATTGAATATTTAGCGGTATTAAAACTGCGTAATGATATGAAATCACCTATACTTTGTTTGTATGGCCCTCCAGGTGTTGGAAAAACATCTTTAGGAAAATCAATAGCTGAAGCTTTAGGTAGAGAATATGTTAGGGTTTCATTAGGTGGTTTAAGAGATGAAGCAGAAATTCGTGGACATAGAAAAACATATATAGGTGCAATGCCTGGGCGTTTAATTCAGAGCATGAAAAAAGCGGGGACATCAAACCCGGTTTTTGTATTAGATGAAATTGATAAATTATCGAATTCACATCAAGGGGATCCTTCTTCTGCTATGTTGGAAGTATTAGATCCTGAGCAAAATTCTGAATTTCATGATAATTTCCTTGAAATGGGATATGACTTATCTAAAGTAATGTTTATTGCTACCGCTAATAGCTTGGGAAGTATTCAGCCAGCATTACGTGATCGTATGGAGATTATTAATGTAAGTGGTTATACTATTGAGGAAAAAGTTGAGATAGCTAAAAAACACTTATTATCTAAACAACTAAAAGAACACGGATTATCAGCAGATCATTTAAAAATTGGAAAAAAAGAATTAGAATTAATAGTTGAAGGATATACACGAGAGTCAGGTGTAAGAGGATTGGATAAAAAAATTGCTAAAGTTGTTCGTTATGCGGCCAAGTCTATTGCAATGGAGGAAGAATACAATGTTAAATTATCTAAGGAAGATATCATTACTATTCTTGGTCCGGCACGTATGGAGCGTGATAAGTATGAAAATAATGATGTTGCTGGTGTGGTGACTGGGTTGGCATGGACAAGTGTTGGTGGTGATATTTTGTTTATTGAATCTATTTTATCAAAAGGAAAAGGCGTTATGTCTATTACTGGTAATTTAGGAAAAGTAATGAAGGAGTCGGCAACTATTGCTTTGGAGTATATTAAAGCAAATGCTGAGCTTTTTAATATTGATCCCGAAGTTTTTGGAAAATATAATGTTCATATTCATGTTCCTGAGGGAGCTACGCCAAAAGATGGTCCTAGTGCTGGAGTAACAATGTTAACTTCTTTAGTATCACTGTTTACTCAAAAGAAAGTTAAAAAGAGTTTAGCAATGACTGGAGAAATTACTTTACGTGGTAAAGTGTTACCTGTAGGTGGGATAAAAGAAAAGATTTTAGCAGCTAAACGCGCTAGAATTAAGGAGTTGATTCTTTGTGTAGATAATGAAAAAGATATTCTTGAAATAAAACCAGCCTATTTAAAAGGCTTAACGTTTCATTATGTGTCTGATATGGTTGATGTAGTTAAGCTAGCGGTAACAAAACAATCTGTTAAGAATGCTAAAAAGTTATAAAAAACAAGCCTCATTATGAGGCTTGTTTTTTTTTATGAAATATTTTTGAATTACTTGCGTTTTCAATCTAAGATTTAGTTATTTTGTATTTATGATTAAAAATGTTTTATTATTCTTAGGGTTTTTAGTGACATGTATTGTCAGTGCTCAAATAGGAGGGAAATACACCTACGAATTCTTAAATTTGGTTTCTTCACCTAGGGAAGCAGCCATAGGAGGTAAGGTGTTGACAAATAATGATTGGGATACTTCGCAAGCATTACATAACCCTTCTGCTATCAATAGTGAAATGGATGGGCAGCTAGCATTAAATTTTGTAAATCACTTTGCTGATATAAATTATGGAAGTGTAGCGTATGCTAAAAGTGTAGGGAAAAAGAAAAACATGATTGCCGTAGGAGTTACTTATATTGATTATGGTAGTTTTGATGGTTATAATGAAAATGGATTAAGTACTGGAGAGTTCTCGGGTAGTGAATTTGCATTAACTGTAGGGTATATGTATGCTATTCCTAAGTCCGATTTAAAATTAGGGGCAAGTGGGAAGTTTATATCTTCAAAATTGGAAACGTATTCTTCAATTGGTGGGGCTTTAGATGTATCGATGTTGTATGATTTTAAAAAATCTAAGTCACAATTAACAATAGTTGCGACTAATATAGGTACTCAATTTACAGTATATGATGATGTTAAAGAAAAAATACCTTTTCATGTAGATTTGGCTTTTGCTAAAGAATTAGAAAATTTACCATTTAAATGGCATGTTGTTTTTGAAAATTTACAACAATGGGATTTGTCCTTTAATAATCCAGCTCGTGCACAAATTGACTTGGATGGGAATTCAACGGCAGAAGATATATCATTTTTTAATAAACTAACTCAGCACATGGTGTTGGGAGGTGAGTTATTTCATGGTAAGGCTATTAATTTAAGATTTGGATATAATTTCAGAAGAGGGTATGAAATGAAAATTGAAGGAAATAGGGTTTTTGCAGGAATAACAGTTGGTTTTGGGATAAAATTGAATAAGTTTCGTGTAAATTACGCGTTTCAAAAATATAGCGCTGCAGCAAGTGTACATACTTTTGGTTTAAATATAAATCTACAGTAAATTGAATTCAAAAAAAATAATTATTGCCATTGATGGCTATTCTTCAACAGGAAAAAGTACGTTGGCAAAACAATTAGCGAATACACTAGGCTATGTATATGTTGATACTGGAGCAATGTATAGAGTTACAACTCTTTATGCGCTAAATAATGGTTTTATTTCTGAAACTCATTTTGACGTAAACGATTTTGTTTTAGAATTACATAAAATTTCAATCACATTTAAGTTTAATGCTGAACTTCAGTTTGCAGAAGTATATTTAAATGGAGAAAATGTTGAAAATGAAATTAGAACAATGTATGTTTCTAGTTTTGTAAGTAAAATTGCTGCAGTTCCAGAAGTTCGTTATCGCTTGGTAAAACAGCAACAAGAAATTGGAAAGCAAACAGGTGTGGTTATGGATGGTAGAGATATCGGTACCGTTGTATTTCCTAATGCAGAATTAAAATTATTTATGACTGCTACTGACAAAGTAAGGGCACAACGTCGTTATGATGAATTAGTAGGAAAAGGTGATGTGGTTACTTATGAAGAAGTGTTACATAATGTGAGAGAGCGTGATTATATTGATACACACAGAGAGAGCTCACCATTAGTAAAGGCTTCAGATGCAATTGAAATTGATAACTCAGATATGGGTATTGATGAGCAGTTTAAAAAAATAATTAAATTAGTGGAAGCGGCAACGGTATAATGCTTTGTAGTTTTTCATAATAAAAAAAGAAGCTCAATGAGCTTCTTTTTTTATATAATCAATACGATTTTATAAATTAGGGATATCTAAAACTTGCCCAACTTTAATTAAATCAGGGTTATTTAAAATACCTTTGTTTGCTTCAAAAATCTCTTTATATTTCATTGCGTTTTTAAAATAATGCTTTGCAATACCTCCTAAAGTCTCGCCGCTAACTACAGTATGTCTATGGTAAACTGTGTTATCAGCTACAGATATATTTGCCATTAAATCAGTTGGACTATCTCCTCCAATAGCTTTAATTGAGTCCCACATTAAGTTTTTTTCATATTGAGTATTAGCAGTTCCTTTTACTTTTAATATTCCATCTTCCATTCTAATTTCTCCATCTGCAATTCCTAATTTCTCTCCTAAATCTAATAAATCTTGATACTTTGCTTTAACTGGCATAATTATAGGTTTTTTAATTTAATCAATATTGATTTACTCAAATATAACATATTAATTTAAGTTGTAAAAGTATCTTGAATTTTGGTTAAAAGTGTTATTCAAGTGTGTAATATAAATTAAACTATAAAATATTGTAATTCAGTGAATATAGTTGTATTTTTGCAGTCCTTTTAGCAGAATTGGGTAAGAAAGGGATTGAAAAATTTATTTATAACAACTTCTGACGTTGGATGCATTATTACTCAAAACAACTCGGAATACAAATTATTACTACAGCTATGGCTGAAGACACAAAAACACAAGAACAATTTTTAGCAGATTTTAACTGGCACAATTACGAAGAAGGAATTGACCCTGTTGAAGATGCAGTATTAGAAGAGTTTGAAAAATTAGTATCAGAAAACTTTGTTGACACTGAAGATGACACTGTTGTTGAAGGTACAATTGTTTACTTGACTGAAAGAGAGGCTATTATTGATATTAATGCAAAATCTGAAGGTGTAATCTCATTAAATGAGTTCCGTTACAACCCAAATTTAGCAGTTGGAGATAAAGTAGAAGTTCTTGTTGACATTAGAGAAGACAAAACAGGTCAGTTAGTATTATCTCACAGAAAAGCTAGAGTAATCAAAGCTTGGGACAGAGTAAATAATGCTCACGAAACTGGAGAAATCGTTAACGGTTTTGTTAAGTGTAGAACTAAAGGAGGAA
>Ga0209395_1000624_pt1 | contig 51476 bp, 46 predicted proteins | sample GOMGulsemesocosm_3_FD_184635 | JGI IMG/M metagenome (GOLD analysis project Ga0209395, IMG submission 184635) | Methane-oxidizing microbial communities from mesocosms in the Gulf of Mexico - GOM9D Gulf of Mexico (SPAdes) (version 2) | ecosystem: Environmental > Aquatic > Marine > Cold seeps... | reverse complement strand
CTATAAGTCTCTCTTAGCAGGCGTTTAATACGGTTTCTACTTACCGCTTTTTTAAAGTTTCTCTTTGGCACAGAAACCCCAACTTGGGCAGGATAATTAGCCCCGTGTTCTGCTTGAATGTACACCATTCTTAAAGGAAAGCTCTTTACAGAACTCCCTTCTTTGTATAATTTCCCAATTAAAGTTTTGCTTTTTAAACGTTCTTGTTTACCTAAAGTTTGTTTCATTATTACAAACTTACATAATTAGACTTGCTTTTGACGAAAAATCTACTCGATTCTTGCCATTGGCCTGGTTAAACAAGTTGGTCCCCCGCCTCCTTTTACACTAATCTCTTTCCCTGTATATGTAGTCACTTTGCAACCGGCCATTTCCAAACGTTTTTTTGTTTTTGGATTTCCAGCTACCATCACACAGGTTCTAGGAGATATGGCTAGAACATTACAGCCCATCGAATCGAACTCCTCTTCGGGAACATCAATCAAATCGAACCCTCGATTTACCAATTCGTCTCTAAATCTAATGGGCATTAAAGGCGAATAAACAATTGCCAAATCTTTATCAACTGGACTTAATATTGACATTAAATGAAACACATCTTCTTGCCCTTTATAATGTGGTAAATCGGCAACGATTACGACCACTCCATGTGGCTCCAATAAGTTTTTTAACTGCTGTATCCCTTCATCATTTGTTCTATAAGTACGACCAACAGCCAAGGTGTTTTTATCCAACCAAGCAACATCCCCGCCTTCTAAGGTACCCGGAGATTTAATCGCTCCTAAAATAGCTGTGTTTTGTTTTTGATATTCTTCCAATTGTGCATCGGGCTCATTTACTCTCCCTTCTTTTCCCATATTGCAAATAATTACACCAAAGTCTGTTGCTATGGAGGCGTCTCTACAATATATAGAATCCATTTTCACGTTTTTATCAAAAGGAAAATAATGAATGTCAATACTGTTCTCTCTAAAAATTGATTCAAAATTTTTATACTCATTTAGGGCTTTCCTAAAATCTGGCTTAGATAAAAAGTTCAATTCCTCCCATTGATTTTCTAATACATTGTCAGATTCAAAAGCTTCTTTTACAGATTTAATATAAACTGATGCTAGTTTTAAATATTCTGAATGGTGTGTTGTTTTGCTCATTTATTTTTCTCTTTTGTTCCATTGCATCAATGCATAAAATGGAATCCCTAATAATAATAATAAAAATCCATAAAAAACAACATCAGATCCAGAACCAAAAATTGCCCATAAGGAATAGGCAAACCCTAAACTTCCTAAAATAAAGGTTTTGAAAAATTTATTTAGATGTAGTTTTTTCTCAATTGTTACGATGATATAGGATGCGGACACAAATAAATATGGAACAAGACAGGTTAGTACGGTTAGATTAACAACAAATTCAAATTGATCTACTAGACCATCACTCATGCCGATCAATAAAATTACAGAGGTCAAAACACTACCAATTATCAATCCTAAGTAAGGAACGCCGTTTTTGTTTTCTTTTTTAAATATTCGCGGAAACATCTTGTCTTTTGCTGCTGCCATTGGTAGTTGACCAACCATTAACGTCCACCCATTTAATGCTCCTATTGCTGCAATTACTGCTCCGGCTGCCACAAAATAACCTGCATATTTACCACCAATAATTTCGCCCGCTTCTGCAAAAGGCGCAGCTGAATTTTGTAACTCATTAACCGGTAATAGCCCAAATAAAACTACAGTTCCTAAAATATAAACACAGGTAGATAATATCGTTCCTAACATGGTTGCTCTTGGAACTGTTTTCTCTGGATTTTCAATGTTCTCAGCGGGAATACTAGCGCTTTCAATTCCTAAAAAGGCATATAAGGTTAATGCCGCAACCACCGGTATGGTTGCAAAATGACTTTCTCCTGTTAAGTTAAATTCTGGAAAATTATCCAAACTAAAAAAGAATGCTCCAATAAGTATAATAAAAAGCAAAGGCAATAATTTTAAAACGGTTGTTATCACCTGAATTCTACCAGATTCTTTAATTCCTTTTGAGTTAATCCAGGTAAAAAGCCAGATAAAAGACAATGCAACAAATACAGATAAAACTGGATTTGAATTTAGAGCGGGAAAAAAAACACTCAGTCCTCCAATAATTGCAATCGCCAACCCGGCATTACTTATCCAAATAGAAATCCAATACCCCCAAGCAACTAAAAACCCAATAAATTCTCCAAACCCTGCTTTAGAATATGTGTACGGACCACCACTTTTATTGACAATAATTTTACTGAAATTGCTAAATATCTTTGCTAATATTAATGCTCCTGTTGCGGTAAATAACCACCCCAATAAACTTATACTTCCATATTTAGCTAATGTTGCAGGTAACAAAAAAATTCCTGCGCCAATCATATTTCCAACAACCAAAGAAGTGGTTGTTATCAATCCAATTTTTTTCTGATTAGAACTCATAATAATTGTGTATTTTTAAAATCAATTCTTGAAAGATACAATTAATTAACAAACTGATTATGAAGCTAAACATTCACGAAGATATTAAAAAAGCCTCCACATTACCTGCTGCCTTTTATAAAGATAAAACGGTATTTGAGCTCATCAAAGAAAAGGTGTTTTTAAATTCTTGGCAATGGATTGGTGATGAGGATTTAGTTCCTTTTTCAAAATTTGTTCACCCTTTTGTGCTATTAGATGGGTACTTAACCGAGCCATTAGTACTTACAAAAAACAAAGAAAACAACATCAATTGTTTAACAAATGTTTGTACGCATAGAGGGAATTTAGTGGCATTAAATTCTGGTAAATTTAGAAATTTAACCTGTTTTTATCACGGGAGAAGGTTCAATTTAAATGGTGATTTTGAGTACATGCCTGAATTTGAACAGACAGAAAATTTCCCAAGTCCTTGTGACAACCTTCACAAGTTCCCATTAAAAAAATGGGGTAAATTCTTATTTGCGGGCCTCAACCCTTCCTTTGATTTTCAAGAAGTAATTGATAAGATGAATGAACGTGTGGGTTTTTTACCATTGGAAGAATTTTCTTTGGATGCTTCTTTATCAAAAGAATACTTGGTACATGCTCATTGGGCATTGTATTGTGACAATTATTTAGAAGGTTTTCATGTTCCCTTTGTACATCCAGATTTGAATACTGTATTAGACTATGGTAGCTATAAAACTGAAGTATATAAGTACTGTAATTTACAAATAGGTTATACAGATGAGGCCACAGATGTTTTTGATTTACCAGAAAATCATATCGATTATGGAAAAAATGTAGCAGCCTATTACTATTGGGTTTTCCCAAATATGATGTTTAACTTTTATCCTTGGGGTTTGTCTGTAAATATTGTGAAACCGCTAGATTTGAATAGAACAAAAGTATCTTTTATTTCTTACGTATATGATCCAACCAAACTTAACCAAGGAGCAAGTGGAGATATTGACAAAGTACAACGAGAAGATGAATTTGTTGTTGAAAGTGTTCAAAAAGGCGTAAAATCTTCTTTTTACAAAGCTGGAAGGTTTTCTCCAGCCAGAGAACAAGGCGTTCATCATTTTCATCGGTTATTAGCTCAATTTTTAAACAACTAAATAATACACAGATTCAACGACTATTTCAGATGGAATATTTACATTTGAAACATTAATAAAACATATTACAATGAAACCAGATTTATTTCAAGCTCCAGATTACTATCAATTAGACGACTTATTAACTGAAGAACACAAATTAGTTAGAGACGCTTCTAGAGAATGGGTAAAAAGAGAAGTTTCTCCAATTATTGAAGAATACGCTCAGAAAGCAGAATTCCCTCATCAAATTATAAATGGTTTGGCAGAAATTGGTGCTTTTGGTCCTTATATCCCAGAAGAATATGGAGGTGCAGGGTTGGATCAAATTTCTTATGGATTAATTATGCAAGAAATTGAACGAGGAGACTCTGGTGTGAGATCTACTGCCTCTGTTCAATCTTCTTTAGTGATGTACCCTATTTGGAAATATGGAAATGAAGAACAGCGACAAAAATATTTACCAAAATTAGCCTCCGGTGAATGGATTGGATGTTTTGGTTTAACTGAGCCTAATCATGGTTCTAATCCAAGTGGAATGGAAACAAAATTTAAGGATATGGGAGATCATTATCTGTTAAATGGTGCAAAAATGTGGATTTCGAATGCTCCATTTGCACAAGTTGCTGTAGTTTGGGCCAAAAATGAAGAAGGTAGAATTCATGGGTTAATTGTAGAACGTGGAATGGAAGGTTTTTCTACTCCAGAAACACATAATAAATGGTCTTTACGTGCTTCATCAACTGGTGAATTGATTTTTGACAATGTAAAAGTTCCAAAAGAAAATTTATTACCTAATAAATCTGGGTTAGGAGCACCATTAGGTTGCTTAGATTCTGCTCGTTATGGAATTGCTTGGGGTGCAATCGGAGCTGCAATGGACTGTTATGATACCGCATTAAGATATGCTAAAGAACGTTTGCAGTTTGGGAAACCAATTGGTCAATTTCAATTGCAACAAAAGAAATTAGCTGAAATGATTACCGAAATTACCAAAGCACAATTACTAACATGGCGTTTGGGGGTTTTAAGAAACGAAGGAAAAGCTACATCTGCACAAATATCAATGGCAAAAAGAAACAATGTAGATATGGCAATTACTATTGCTAGAGAAGCGAGACAAATGTTAGGTGGAATGGGTATTTCTGGTGAATATTCAATTATGCGTCACTCTATGAACTTAGAAAGTGTAATTACCTATGAAGGCACACACGATATTCATTTATTGATAACAGGATTAGATATTACAGGGTTAAATGCTTTTAAGTAGTCTTAAACTACAATTAGTTTTTCATTTAATCATGAGAAGCTAAGAAGCTTTTTGCAATAAAATATTTGGGCATCGCTTACAGTTGATGCCCTTTTTTTTGTACTTATTACAACAAGAGCTCTTCGGTTTAATACAATTTGAGGAACAAACGTTCTCACAAATAGATACAGAAACCAATGGTTTTATGTTCGTTTTTTCAGTATAAAAAATAATCATAACCTAAATTAGGTTGCAAAAATAAGCTTTTATTTAGAATAAATAAAAATAAATTACGCTCCTTTATCTGGTTTTTTTGACCCGCTTTTAATCAGTAACAGTAATGTAGCTACTAAGCCAACACAAACTACCGCAAAAACACCAATCATAATGGTTCCATTTGTCCAAGAAACTACCGGTAAATTAAGTCCAATCATATCTTTCTATTTTTAAGCTAAACTATAGAACTTCGTAGGGTTAAAATATGATATTTATCAAGTTCTTCTTTTTAAATTTCTAACAAATGAATCTGATTTCTATGTAACTCTATTTTGCCTTTTTTCTCAAATGCCTTTAATAATCGAGAGACAACAACCCTTGACGTGTGTAGATCGTTTGCTATTTCTTTATGAGTAACTTGAATCAATTCGCTTTTATTCACAACTGCCTTGTCTTTTAAATACTTTAATAATCGCTCGTCCATGTTTAGAAAAGCAATGGTGTCAATTGCCTCCAGTAATTCTTGCATTCGCTCATGATAACTTTGTAGAATAAAGTGTTGCCATGTTTTATATTTGTTCATCCAATCTCCAATTTTTTGCACTGGAATCATTAACAATTCTGTTTCTCTTTCTGCAATTGCTCTTATCTTGCTTTTTGCACTTCCTAAACAACAGGTAATTGTCATAGCACAGGTATCACCTTGTTCTATAAAATATAGGGCTAATTCATCTCCATTTTCATCTTCCCGTAAAATCTTAATTGCGCCGCTAACGACCAAAGGCATAAATTTAATTTCAGTGCCAATATCAATCAATTCACTCCCTTCCTTCACTTTTTTATAGGCAGCAATTGATAAAATTTCGGTCCGTAATTCCGCTTCAAAAATGTGTTTATAGTTGAAATTAAAATCTGATAACATTCTTTAGTTTTAAAATTTAAATTTACGTTTTATACTTAGTAGATAGCCAAAATTAACAAAAGATTGTTGGGGCTGAATTCTTGGTTACATTTCTTTTTTTGTATTTTTCAAAACACTCAAATTTTTTGACAAATTGAATCTTTGTAAAAACACAAATACCACTCTTTACTTTTCTTCTGTAAAGGATATCCCTGAAGTCATTTGGGAGGAATTACAATGTGGACCCAATGTATATTTTAATCCAAAATATTTAATCTCATTAGAAAAAAACAATCCTCAAATTACCTTTAATTATATCGTTATATTGGATCAAGAAAAAAAAGCCATTGCTTTTGCTAGTATTCAAATTATAGATTTTCAATTGGATGGAATAGAGCATTCTTTGACTAAAAATTTTGATAAGTTAAAATGCTTTGGAAGAAGAATTGGTGTTTTCCCTAAGTTAAAACCTATTAAGTTATTAGTTTGTGGAAATGTTTTTGTAAGCGGAGAACACGGAATTTTTATCCAAAAGAATCAAGATAAGCAGAAAGTAATAAAAGAGGTAGCTAAAGCAATTTCTCACTTAACAAACTCCAATAAAACACTTACAAACGATATTTCAATCTACTTAATAAAAGATTTTATTAAAGAATCTCTTTCTATTACCAACGAACTGCATGATCTAAATTATTATTCTTTTAATGTAGAACCGAATATGGTTTTGAAATTAGATGAAGATTGGAATACTTTTCAAGATTATTTAGACGCAATGAAAACAAAATTTAGGGTAAAAGCAAGGCGTGCTTTGAAGCTAAGCAGCCATTTAGTTGTTAAAGAAACCTCTATAGAAAATATTAAAATCATTCTACCAGAAATCACCAAATTATATAAAAAGGTGTCCGAAAAAGCAGATTTTAGCTTGGGTGATTTTAATTTAGAAACCTATATGAGTCTAAAAAATAAATTCGGAGATGCCTACGTTTTAAAAACCTATTGGCATCAAGATAACATTGTGGGATTTATGTCTGGTATTATAAACACCCATTCATTAGATGCTCATTTTGTAGGGATAGATTATACGTTAAATAGAGAATTCGCCATTTACCAAAGAATGTTATACGACTATGTAGAAATTGCAATTTCCAAAAAATTAAAACTTATTAATTTTGGAAGAACTGCCAGTGAAATTAAAAGCTCAATTGGTGCAATTCCACAAGAATTAACATGCTATATAAGACATAAAAAATCAATTACAAATAAGTTCATCAAACCCTTTTTAAATTATATCGAGCCAAAACCATTTGTGCAGAAAAATCCTTTCAAAACTAAAAGTTTAACCAACTAAATCTGTTTATCTTTGTTAAAAATTTTCTTGTTACATGAAATCTATTGAGGGTTTAATTAAAGTTCTTAACCTTGAACAAAAAACTGAAAACGAATTTATAGGAATTAGTAAGACCATTGGTAGTCCTAATGTTTTTGGTGGTCAAGTTTTAGCACAAGCCTTAAGTGCTGCTGATAAAAGTATTACTAATAATAGGGTGCTACATTCTTTACATGCTTACTTTTTAGAAGCTGGTAATTTAGAGCTACCTATTAGGTATTTGGTAACTGTTATGAGAGATGGTGGTAGTTTTTCTACAAGAAGGGTAACTGCAAAACAAGGAGAGAAAACAATCTTTATTTTAGCGGCGTCTTTTCACAAAAAAGAAAAAGGACATGAGCATCAAGTAAAATTTGAAAGTGCAATTAAACAACCTGAAGAATTGTTAAGTTGGGGTGATATACTTGCACAATTTGGAGACTTCCTTCCTAAAAAAATGAAACATTTTTTAGAGATCGAAAGACCAATAGAATTTAAACCAACTTTTATTGTAAACCCTTTAGATCAAAAAGATTTACCTCCTTTTTCTGATGTTTGGTTTAAAATAAAAGGGAATACCTCTGGGTTTAATTTAGCATTGAAACAACAAATTTTAACGTATATTTCTGACTATAATATTTTAAATTCTACCCTATACCCAAATGCTAGTATTGCCAATTTTGGCAATACACAAATGGCAAGCTTAGATCATTCTATGTGGTTCTTTAGGCAATTTGATTTAGATGACTGGATGTTATATAAAACCGAATCTCCAAATGCATTTGGAGCGAGAGGTTTTGCAAGAGGAAATATCTATTCTAGAACTGGTGAATTAATTGCTTCTGTTGCTCAGGAAGGGTTAATGAGACCCATAAAAAAATAATAAAATGAATCCATATATTTACGTATTATCAATTAACGGACTCTTATTTTTCTTTAGTCTTGTCTTTTATTTTTTTCCTCCTAAAAAGAGAAATAACTTTTACGGTTACAGAACTAAGAAATCGATGCTAAATGATGACATTTGGACAGTTGCTAATCGTCAATTTAACACGTCTTTTATAAAATATTCTTTGCTTGGTTTTATAGCTGCTATGGTGCTAGAAACTATCGGTTCTGGTACAGTTACATGGCAACCAATGGTAATTTTACTTTTTACATTAGGGGCAACAATTCTAAAAACAGAACAATATCTTTCTAAAAAATTTGACGAAGAAGGTAATAGGAAACAGGATTAGAAATTAGCTTGAATTGCCACCGAAAAATTTCTTCCAGGAGCAGAAATTCCAGAAGCAAACTCTTTATAATGCTCATCAAAGAAATTGGTTACACTTCCTTGTACAGTAAAGTTTTCATTCACGGTATATCTTCCATTTAATCCAAAAGTAGACCAACTTGGTGTGCCATAATACTTATCAACATCATCGGTTGCATTAGCATCTACAATTGGCGTTTGAACGTGGTTATCTATTCCCTCTGAAATATTATAACTTGTAATATCCTTCTTTGCATTAAATATATAGTTTGCTGTTAGTTCTATTTTATTTTTACGGTAACTCACCTCAAACTCCCCAAATAAAGGTGGAATTGAGGACATCGGCTCTTCTGTATCAATAGTATTTCCTTTGGTATAAGTAATAAAACCCGATGTTTTCCAATTCTGATTTAATCTACCAAAGTAATTTGCCGTAAACCCCTTGATATAGGCTTTCGTTTTATTAATATTTTTTACCACTTCTCCTATCTCACCATCATAACTAATAGTGGCTCCATTTGCTTCTCTTGTAATATAATCTAGTAACAATGTATAGTACATATTAAACCCAAGACTAAACGTTCTATCATTAAAAAACTTTTGAACTCCTACCTCTCCACTGTATGCGTATTCTGGTTTTAAATCTATATTGGGTAATGTTACTTTACCATTCTTTTCTCTAACCTTACCTACATCATCTAAATTTGGAGACCTAAATCCTGAAGAGATAACACTGTTTATTTTCCAATTTATAGTAGGTTTATATACATATCCCAATGTAAGGGTTAATGCAGAGTTTTTTAAATCAATTTGATCTTGCTCTAATGTAATAAACGATTGATCTAACCATAAAGCCTTCAAATTTGTATTTGTTAATCTCACTCCCGTATTTAGCGTAGATTTAGCGTTTAAATCTTGTCTATAATCTGTATAAACTGCAGTACTCATATAACTACTTCCACCATCAGGAAAACGAGACTGCACATTAAATTCCCCATCAAAACCGACGACTTTATTATTAGAAATTGAAATGATTTTACCTTCTGGGGTAGAAGAAACATCATTATACGTTACTTCAAAACCATAAGATAAGTTTCTGTTTTTATCATTTGTTAACGGTACAGTGAAATCACCATTAATACTAAAAACATCTACTTCTTCATTTCTATATAATCTTTCTAAACTACCAAATTTTCTTTGAATTCTAGATTCTTTAATATGTTGATAAGCAAGTGTAAAAACACCTTTGTGAAGCCATTTTTTTTCTGGGCTAATTGACAATTGTGTCGCTGCCAAAAACCGTTTTTGTGGCCCATAATACCATTCGGCAAATTTTAACATCCCAGATTTTAATTCTGACAATTTATCAAACCGCGGAATGTTTGAAGATGTTGAATATTGCAAATTGACATTTATGTCTGTCTTTTTAGAAATCGGTATGTAAAATTTCTGCAGTACATCTGTTTGATTGTACCCCGTATTTCGCTGAATTGTTGCGTCTGAGTTTACCGTTTGATTTGCAACATAATTTGCGCCTCTATTTTCAGAATAATTAGGAACTAACCCCCAATCTGAAAACCCATGAGAACGTTTTTTTCCCATTTGTAAATCTCCAAAAGAACTGTAAGAAACACTAGTGTAAGCCGCCCATTTTTTAAATTGCAATTCAGCAGAAACAGTTGTTGTTACTTCTTGGTTAACAGTTCCAACCCTAGAAAAGAAACCACTTTTTATCGTTTCTTGTTCTGATGTTTTTGGTGTCTTTGTATAATAATGAATCACACCACCCAACGCGTCAGAACCATAAATTACTGAAGAAGGACCGAATACAATTTCAGTTCTTTCTAACTGTGATGGTGAAATTGTAATTGAATTTTGTAAATGTCCTTTTCTATATATTGCATTGTTCATGCGAACACCATCTACAACTAATAATACCCTATTAGATTCCATGCCTCTTAAAACCGGGCTTCCTCCACCAAACTGTGATTTTTGAACTTTAATCCCAGGTACAGATGCTAATAAATCTGCAGTAGTTTGCGGTGATTCCTTAAAGATATCTTCTCTGGTTAATGCTACAGTTTGTTGCGCAATACGTTTAGAATTTTCTTTATTCCTAAAAACAGATAATACAACCTCATCTAAATGGGCCGTTTTTTTAAGTAAAGAAATTCGATACCTGTTGTTTTTTAAATCTTCTTTAGAAGTTGTATAGTTTGTGTAAGAAACGTGAGAAATAATGATAACATCGGTATCTGAAAAGGCCGAAATATCTGCTTTTCCATCATCATTTGTGATCATAGAAATGCTTAGGTTTTTATTATAGATTGCCGCCCCCTTCACAGGGTACCCTTTTTCATCATCTATAACAGTAATTGTTTGTCCAAAACCTGTTATACTATATACAACTATAAATAGCGCTAATACTCTCTTCATTAACTAAATACTGTTTCTAAAACCCCGAGTGATTTAGGGTTCCTAAATCCGTCCAAATGTAATTCAAAATAACGAATTATTATACTTAATACTTGCTGTCTTTCTCTTTTGCTAAATTTCACTTCTTCTATAGTATCAAAATTTGTGCCTAACAGTTTTTTAAATTGATCTAAATCATCACCGTTTATCACCTCTTTCTCTAGGGTTGCTGTAGTAAAACCACCATCTACCAAATTAAAATACTGATTTTCAACACCTGAAACATCAGGATAAAACCCTAAATATTTAGATAAGTTTAACATAAACAACAAATGAAAATTAGAAATTTTATCATGTGCATCTAACCATATCAATGAAGTTTCTATAAAGGAGAATAACGGTGTATTCTCTTCTTCTTCTTGAATAGAGCTACTTACTATTTCTGATAAAAAAAGGACAATTGTTTGCTTATATATATTGCTATAAATATTCTTGTACGGGTTGATAACATGTACTTCTTTTAGGCTATTTAAACTTCCCTTATTGTTATGATTTGCCTCTATGTTTAATTGAGTTAATGGTTGAAAATATGCTGCTTTAATTTTTCCTTTCTTAGCTTTTAAAACCCCTCTTATTAAATATGTTTTTACACCTTCGTGCCATGTAAAGCATCGAACAATTAAACTAGTATCCCCATATTTTAATGAGCTTAGAACAATTGCTTTGGTGTTTACGATAGCCATTAATTAATAATTGCAATTTTGGTTGAACTCGTTTCTGAGGCATCATCATTTGTGAGTAATACGATATAGACTCCAGAGGTTACTTTTTTTCCTGCTAAATTGGTTTTATCCCACACAACTTTACCTCCTTGTAATTGTTGGCCTTCTATAACATTAGTTTCATAAACGAGATTCCCTGCAACATCTAAAATTTTAACATTGGTTCCTTTAGGTAAGTGTTTGCCATTTTTACCATCAATGGTTATCGTTTGATGGTTTCTAAGTGCTGGGTTAGGATAAGCATAAACTTCATCTAATTCTTCACCAAAACTAGCCACATTACTTTTATAAGCAACGACTCCTTTATCTGTTGCGAAGAATACCTTTCCAGAGGATGCATCAACGCTTATTTTTAGGATTTTATTAGATGGTAAAGGTGAGTTGTCTTTATTAAAATTAGCCAATGTATTTTGCCCATTTGGATTTGTATACAATACACCTCCACTATCAGTACCAAACCATTTATTATCAGCTCCATCAATGGCTATTGAATTAATTGTTTGGTTTCCCAATAATTTTTTAGGAATGCCATCATCTAAAATTATAATCGGCTCAGCATCGTAAATTGCAGCATCAAAAAGGCCACTCGCATTATTATAAATTACCAAACCTGATTGAGTTCCTATCCATACTCTATTGTTAGTATCTATAGCAACAGTTCTAACATTTGCATGTGGTAAATTTCCATTAGTAGGGGCTGTTGTTAAAGCTCTTTTTCTATCTCCATTCTCGTTATACACATATACCCCATTTCTTCTTGTACCAATCCACAAACTATTGGTTTTATCAATTTGAATTGTATTTACTTCTTGTGCCGAATTTGTTTGTAAACTTCTTAAATCAAAACTTTGCCAAGAGCCGCTAGGCAACAATTTTTTAAGCTTATTTACTCCCAAAGCATCTGTAACCCATAAATTGCCTTGATTGTCAAACACAGTCCCATTAACACGTGTTGTAATGGCATTAGCATCGGAAGGAAAAAAATCTTCTAACGGGCTATTTTGAGAGGTATAATAAGAAGTTACTTGATCATCAACCACTTCTAATAAACCTCCTCCTGATAGATAATTCCCAGAAGACGTTTGCGAGAAAGAGCTTATGAAGACTCTATTTTCATGAGCAGGATCAATAGTTACCTGTACCAAATCAAATACAGGAAACGCTGATGAAAAAGGGGTGTTTATCCAATCTGTTCCGTTATAATGACTAAAACCTTTTAAATTTCCTGATGGCACATAAGCGGCAGTATACCCCCCATAAACAAACCATATATTTTTGTTTAATGACGCAATAGAAAACACACTATTAGAAAGTGGCCCGCTTGGATGAATTTCTGTGAAATTTTGATTAGATAAAGGGGTTCGAAGTATTCCGTATTCTTTGGTATTCAAATATAGCAAGTTGTTCTGAACGGTTGCCGAATTTAATCGATAGTTATACGCAATAGAGGCAACACTTTTAAACACGTCTAATAAGATTGCATTGTAAACATACGCTTCTGTTTCTGTTGCGGCAATTAAATATTGACTATCGCTTTTTAAACTTTTTATAGTTCCTGGTAAATTTTTTTCTAATGTTAGATTTACGCCATTTATCTTATACATTTTTGCAGCACTAGAAACATATATCTCATCATTAAATCTTGTTATGTTAGAAAAATTACCAGTAACTATTAATTCCCAATTATTAAAATCAATTAGGTTAGGATTTGTTAAACTGGCTTTGTAAACACCATTTTCTGTTGCTGCATAAATTTGATTATTCACAATTAGTGTTTGGTTAATTTTTACTGATGACGAGGCGGCTCCAATAAAATAGGTGTCACCAAATTCTAACTTATCAATATCATATACCACAATTGCAAATGGAGTAGAAATATATAAGGAGTTGTTATGTTCAGAAATGTGGTTAATTCGCTTTTCTCCAGATTGATTAAAATTAACAATGTCCGCTGAAATATGGATAGAGCTGTCTTCCTTTAGCACTTCAATCAACCCTGTCTCGTAGCCAATAATTAATCTTTTGTTAGCAGTGTTAAAATGTATTGATGCCGTAGTTTCTCCAGAAAAACCATTCACGGAAGAAAGTTTTTCTGTTTCTTGAGTAGTTAAATTATAGGTGAAAATTGCATTATCAGATAACGCGTAAATTAGATCATTAGTTTGTACAAAATCTTTTACATTATTATACGAGTAAAAATCTTCCCAGTTTGTACTAAAATCAGTTTGTGAAAATGTAAATAATGGAATAAAAAGACATAAAAACCAATAGTTTTTTTTCATAAAAACGTTAAATTAATGAATCAAAGATATTTAATTCTTGTAACAATAACGATAAAAAACAATACATTAGTACAAAAAACAATGCCTAATATATGAGTCTTGAAATTGAACGTAAATTTTTAGTGAAAAACGAATCTTTTAAGGAAGCTGCTTTTAAAAAAAGTTATATAAAACAAGGGTTTTTAAACTCAAATAAAGAAAGAACTGTACGAGTTAGAGTAATTGATGACAAGGCATTTTTAACCGTTAAAGGAAAATCAAATTTAGAAGGAACAATTCGTTTTGAATGGGAGCAAGAAATTTCTGTAAAGGAAGCACAAGATTTACTATTGCTAACAGAAAAAACGGCTATTGAAAAATATCGTTTTTATGTAAAAAGTGATCAGCACATTTTTGAAGTTGATGTCTTTTTAGGAGAGAATACTGGTCTTATTGTTGCAGAGGTAGAATTGAACTCAGAAGATGAAAACTTTACAAAACCTTTATGGATTGATAAAGAAGTTACCGGCGATGTAAAATATTATAATTCTTCTTTAAGTAATACACCATTTCATTTGTGGGCATAAAAAAACCTCGAACAAAAAGCTCGAGGAAATTTAATAAACCTACCCCCTAAATAAGATTTATTTACCTTAAACGCTTTCACAATAATAAAATTGTATAGCCATTTAAGGGTACAAATATAATTCGTTTTTTACTGATTAGCAAATAATTACATTTATTTTATTTTTTACCCTATTAATTTAATATAGATTAAAGTTTTTTATGTTTTACTAAAAAAAACACAAGTTATTTAGCTATTTAATGAAGATTATTTAACTCTAAATAGTAAAAAGTTAATTTTACGCATATTTTATTTGCTTGGTTTAAAAAAAGTCGATCTAATGAAGCTCTTTTTTAATATTCGATTAGCAGTAAAAATAAACAGCAACAAAATGAGAAATACTTCCCAACAATACAAACACATGAAAGATTGCGTGGTTGAATGGAATCTTTTTTATAGAATACAAAATAGCTCCAACAGTGTAGAAAACACCTCCAGAAAACAACCAAAATAACCCTTCAATTGGCAAGTTTTCTAGTAAGGGGTTTATTGCAAAAACAATTTGCCATCCCATTAAGACATACATTATGGTGGATAGTTTATCAAACTTTCCTGTAAAGAACAGTTTCAAAATAATTCCTGTCAAAGCAAAAAACCAAGTCAAGCCAAAAATAATCCAGCCTGTTTTTCCTTCCAATGTAATCAATGTAAAAGGTGTATAGGTACCTGCAATAAGTACATAAATTGCAGCATGGTCAAAAATATTTAATCTTCTTCTTCGCTTCGGTGTTTTTGCAGAATGATAGGCAGTCGATGCCGAATATAAAACAATAATACTTACTCCATAAATTAAGATACTTACGGGTTTCCAAAACCCATCAAAAGAGATTGATTTATGTATCAAAAAAGGCAGGGCCAGTATCCCCATTAACAAGCCAAAAGCGTGCGTAACAATATTTAATTTCTCCTCCTTTTCGCTGTATTTATGGTTTAATTCACTCATTTTAATCTATTGGTATCTTTCATATATTTAACATCGCTAGACAGCTCGCTATGAATAATATCAAACGTTTGATTCAATATCTTTTTCATATCATCCTTAACATTCATTCCTTTAGTTTCTATAAATGCGTGTTGTTTAACTCGAATAACACCGGGACTTCCTTTAAAAAAGTCCCAAGAAAATAAACGTTTACAATCGTAATATGTTGTTGGTACAATTGGAATTTGATATTCAATAGCTAAATTGAAAGCTCCTTTTTTAAAAGGGCTTAAAACAACGTCTTCGGCAGGCACTAGGCCTTCAGGAAAAATTCCCATGCTCGTTCCATTTTGTAATCTTTTTTTCGCCATTTGGTACACACGTCTTTTACTTTTTGCACTACTTCTATCAACCATAATTACTGTTTTTTTATAAAAAAAACCAAAAACAGGAATCTTAACCAATTCTTTTTTACCTATAAAAACAATGGGGTTTTTAGACATTACTGCCAAAACAAACGGATCTAATAATGACGAATGATTCGGACAAAACATATAACTCTTATTTCGGGCAATTTGTTGCTCAACCGTTTTATCGATTTTAAACCCTGTTCCGTAAATCAAAACTTTAGATAAGATTCTTACAAACCTCCAAAAGATTGGATAATGCTTCTCTTTAATAGCAAAAATTAATAAAAAAGGAAACATTATTAAAAGCATCGCTGCAAATAATAGATAAAACCAAACACGCCAAATTACACGTAAAATATTTTTTAAAAACTTCATAGTTGCCAAATGTAGTAATTTATATTCTTATTAGGATTTCCTTATTAAAACCGTATTTTTGCTATATATATTAATAATAAATAGCCTCAACTCAAAGGTGCGAGGTATTAAATAAGAGTTCTCTTTTATTTTGACGCAAGCGTCAGGGAATTAAACGAAATTGGGTTATCACCTACGATTAAACATATTTTAATGTCAAGAATACTTACCGGAGTACAAAGTACAGGAACACCACATTTAGGGAATTTATTAGGAGCAATTATACCTGCAATACAAATGGCGAATGACCCAACTCATGAAGCCTTTCTATTTATTGCAGATATGCACTCTTTAACACAGATTAAAGATGGTAAAGAATTAAGAGCCAACACCTACAGTACAGCTGCAACATGGCTTGCTTGTGGTTTAGATATAAATTCTGCTGTTTTTTATAGACAAAGTGATATACCACAAGTAACTGAACTTAGTTGGTATTTAAGTTGTTTTTTTCCGTACCAACGCTTAACCCTTGCACATAGTTTTAAAGATAAATCAGATCGATTAGCGGATGTTAATAGTGGGTTATTTTCCTACCCAATGTTAATGGCTGCAGATATTTTATTATACGATGCTGAAATAGTTCCGGTTGGGAAAGATCAATTACAACATTTAGAAATGACACGAGATGTTGCAAATCGTTTTAACAATGTGGTTGGAGAGACGTTGGTTCCGCCAGCGGCTAAAATTAATGAAGAAACAAAATTGGTTCCTGGAACAGATGGTGAAAAAATGAGCAAGTCTCGTAATAATTTTATCAATATTTTCTTAGCAGATAAAAAACTAAGAAAGCAGGTTATGGGAATTCAAACAGATAGTACTCCATTAGAAGAACCGAAAAATCCAGATACAGACAACGTATTTGCCTTGTATAAATTAATGGCTTCTGAAGAACAAATTAGAGCAATGCGTGCAAATTATGAAGGTGGTAATTACGGTTATGGGCATGCAAAACAAGCATTGTATGAATTGATTATTACAACTTTTGCTGCTGAAAGAGCCAAGTACAACCATTATATGGATAACCTTCATGAAATTGATGCCGCATTAGCTATTGGAGCAGAAAAAGCAACAAAAGTAGCAAACAGGGTTTTAAAAAGAGTCCGAAAAAAAATTGGCTATTAACGCATAAAAAAAGCCTCGAATAGTTCGAGGTTTTTTTTATTTATGGTGCTGGGTTGGGAATAATACTATGAACCGCTTCTATTTCTTTTAAAACAGCTTCTGATAAATCAATATGGATGCTCTCAATATTTTCTTTTAGCTGAACTAAATTCGTAGCGCCAATAATATTACTTGTAACAAACGGTAATTGATTTACAAAAGCCAATGATAATTGTGCTAATGATAATCCGTTTTTAGTAGCAATCTCTTGGTATTTCTTTACCGCTATTTCTGATTGTGCACTTGAGTATCTATCAAATCTTGGAAACAAAGTTACCCGAGCCCCATCTGGTGATTTTCCTCCAATATATTTTCCAGAAAGAACTCCAAAAGCCAATGGAGAGTATACCAGTAAACCAATATTTTCTCTCAATGAAATTTCTGACATTCCATATTCATAAGCCCTATGAATTAATGAATACGAATTCTGAATTGTTGACATTCTTGGCAACTTATGCTCTTTTGCTGTTTGCAAATATTGCATAGTTCCCCATGGTGATTCATTAGAAAGTCCAACTTGTTTTATTTTACCTTCTTTTACAAAACCGTTCAATGTCTCTAAAATCTCTAGATAATTTTCAGCTTCTTTTGTTGCTGTTTTAAAAGGATATTCGCGAACACCAAAACAGTTCACTCCTCTTTCTGGCCAATGCAACTGATATAAATCAATATAATCTGTTTGTAAACGCTTTAAACTGCCTTCTAATGCTTCTTTTAAACCTCTTTTACTAAATCCATCTTTACGAATATGCGCAGTATAATCACCGCCACCAGCAATTTTAGAAGCCAATACTACTTTATCTCTGTTACCTGTTTTTTTAAACCAAGAGCCAATTATTTTTTCTGTTGCCCCATAGGTTTCTGGCGTAGCAGGTACTGAGTAGAGCTCTGCTGTATCAAAGAAGTTTACTCCATGATCCAAGGCAAAATCCATTTGTTCATGTCCTTCTGCCTCCGTATTTTGATTTCCCCAGGTCATGGTTCCTAAACAAATTTTAGAAACTTTAATGTCTGAGTTTGGTAATGTAGTATACTTCATAATCGTTGATTATTTTAAAATAGCTTCTATCCCTGGTAATGTTTTTCCTTCTAACATTTCTAACATTGCTCCACCTCCAGTTGAAACATAACTTACTTTATCTCCAAATCCAAATTGTTTCACAGCGGCTACAGAGTCTCCTCCACCAACTAAAGAAAATGCTCCTTTTGAGGTGGCATTTGCAATGGCATTTCCTAATTCAATAGTTCCTTTAGAAAAGCTTTCCATTTCAAAAACACCTAAAGGTCCATTCCATAAAATCGTGTTAGATTTGGCTATAACTTTAGCGAATTTTTCTGCCGTTTTAGAACCAGAATCTAGTCCCATCCAACCATCAGGTATTGCATCGGTAGCGACTTCTTTCTTAGTTGCATCATTATTAAAATCATCTGCAATAATTGCATCAACAGGTAAGTGTATTTTTACATTTTTTTCCGCTGCTTTTGCTATAATTTCTAAGGCCAATTCTAATTTATCATCTTCTACTAAAGAGTTTCCTATTTCTCCACCTAATGCTTTTACAAAAGTAAAGGTCATACCTCCACCAATAATGATATGATCTACTTTGTCTAAAATATTTTCAATAACCCCAATTTTAGAAGAGACTTTTGCGCCCCCTAAGATAGCGGTAACTGGCTTTTGACTATCATTTAATACCTTGTTAATGCTTTCTATTTCTTTAGCCAATAAGTTTCCAAAACATTTATCTTTTTTAAAAAAATCTGCAATAACAGCAGTAGAAGCATGTGCTCTATGCGCTGTTCCAAAAGCGTCATTTACATACACATCTCCTAGTTTAGAAAGCTGCTCTGCAAAATTTTTATCTCCATTCTTTTCTTCTGAATAGAAGCGTAAGTTTTCTAATAATAAAATTTCACCTGGTTTCAATTCTGCAGCCGCTTTTTCAGCTTTCTCACCAATACAATCTTCTACAAACTTAACTTGCACACCTATTACCTCGGTAACCTTGTCTACAATATGACGTAATGAATATTGATCTTCAATGCCTTTTGGCCGCCCTAAATGCGACATTAATATTGCAGAACCACCGTCTTCTAACACTTTAATTATTGTCGCTTTTGCTGCTTCAATCCTTGTAGTATCAGTAACTTTAAACTCATTGTTTAAAGGCACGTTAAAATCTACTCGTATAAGTGCTTTTTTGTTATTAAAGTGAATATCGTTTAGTGTTTGCATTGTTGTTTTCTTTTTTACAAATGTACTTATTTAAAGACGTTACAAAAAATTAGAAACTCAAAAATAGAGGTATCGATTTCGAGAATATAATGTTATATATTTGCGCCATGTTTTTTAAAGATGTAATTGGTCAAAATCATATAAAAAATCACCTTAAATCTGCTACAGAAAAAGGGAGGATTCCACATGCTCAATTGTTTGTTGGAAAAGAAGGTTTTGGTACTTTACCAATGGCAATAGCTTATGCACAATATTTACTTAGCTCAACCTCTACAGATAAAGAAAGCTGTAAAATAAAATGTGAGAAGTTAGTACATCCTGATTTGCATTTTGCTTTTCCTGTTACTTCTAATGATAAAGTGAAGAAACACCCAATAAGTAATTTATTTTTAGAAGATTGGAGAGCATTTATAAAAGAACAATCCTATGGTAGTTTGTACAATTGGTTGCAGTTTATTGGTGTAGAAAATAAACAAGGTTTAATTGGTGTTGATGAAGCTGAAAACATTGTAAAATCATTAAAGTTGAAGTCTTATGAAGGAGGCTTTAAGGTGATGATAATTTGGATGGCAGAAAAAATGAATATCTCTGCGGCAAACAAATTATTGAAGCTAATTGAAGAACCACCAGAAAAAACCATCTTTATTTTATGTACTGAAGATGAAGAACAAATTATCAATACCATAAAATCTCGTTGTCAGGCAATATATTTTCAGTCATTATCTGATGAAGATATAGCACAGACGTTGATAGCAAAAGAAAAAATTTCTGAAAGTGCCGCCTATAAAGTTGCTCATCAAGCTGAAGGAAATTATAATAAAGCTCTTCATGTATTACATCATGATTCTAGTGACATCATTTTTGAACAATGGTTTATTACTTGGATTAGAACAGCATTTAAAGCGAAAGGAAATGCGGCAGTAATACAACAATTAATTGAGTGGAGTGATGAAATTGCTAAAAGCGGAAGAGAAACTCAAAAGCGTTTTTTAAAATACTGCTTGCAGTTTTTTAGACAAGCTATGTTGCTAAATTATAATTCAGAAAAAATTGTGTTTTTAGAAACTGAAACCTCTGGATTTGATTTGAAAAAATTTGCTCCATATGTGCATAGTGGTAATATTTTAGCTATTAGTGAAGAACTAAATACAGCCATGTATCATATTGAACGAAATGGAAATGCAAAAGTAATTTTGTTAGATGTATCTATAAAACTTACACGTTTACTACACACCAAAGAGGCAACGTTAACCACTAAAAAGTAAGCCTAAAAACCACATTAGGTGTAAACCCTAAAGACAGTCGATCTACTTTAACCAATTTTTGTTCTTCTACATTGTTTTGAGAGTTCACAAATTTTAACTCATAGGTTCTATCTAAAATATTTTGTGTGTTTAAAACATTTAATAGTGATAGCCCAATTTTCCCTTCAACATTGTTGTTTTTTGAAAAATGAAACCTATAGGTAGAAGAAAAATCGATCTTTTGATAGTTGGGTAATCTTTTTTCGTTTACCGCTTCATACGTTACTCGAAGGTTACCATTAGTATCAATATGAGTCGTATTAGCGTCTGTATATGGTATCCCAGAACGTATTTTCCACCCTAAAGAAAATTCTAACTGATTTAATTTATAGGTATGCGACCATGTCAAAGAGTGTGGTATTCCGTTTATTCCTTTAAACTCATTTCCGTTATTAAGCTCTTTAAAGCGTTGTGTGATTTTTGAATAAGAATAACTAACCCAAGAACGGTACTTTCCAAATCTTTTCTTTAATAACACATCTACCCCAGTAATATCACTTTCACCTGAAATATAAAAAGGAACTTTACTTGTTTGTGTACTATTAGCTATATCATCTGTCATTAATGTAACACCTTTTACTTTTTTTTGATAGAAATCTACATCTAAATTCCAGCCATTTTTTTGATATAAAAAACCAACAGCCACTTGTTTACTGTTTAAAATAGGAATTTCATTATTTGCTACTGCCCAAATATTGTTTTCTAAGCCAATTCCATTATTTCTGTATTCAATTATTTGACTAACTGCTTGGTTTTTTATTTCTCCAGAAATTTTTAACGTAAAATAATTAGAAAATTTAATAGAGGCAAAAAGTCTTGGCTCAAAAAACCATTCTTTTCCTGAAGAGAAATTATTAGCCCTTAGCCCTAAACTGACATAAGAATTTGAATCGCTATATTTTAATTCAGAAAACAATGCATTTGTTGTATTTGAACTGTTTTCAGTACTCAGCAACAAATTATTTGGTGTTGTAAAGTTTGTGCTATAGACATATAAAACCTTCGTTTTAGAAAATTGATATCCTCCACCAAATTGAAAGTTCTTGTTTAAATTATACGCAAAATCATAATTAATTCCTTTGTCGTTTACATGGTTTTTAATTTCGAACTCTCTAGTAGTATTATCACTAGCGTTGTTTCTTGTTTGGATTCTTTTACCATCGTAATCAAAATTATATTCAGACGTATGAAAATCTATATTTTGAGATAATTTAGAAGTAGCTTTGTGGTTCCAAAGGAATCTAGTTCCTGTATTTTTATAGGTAATATTGTCTTCTACTTTTTCTCTGAACCGCTGATTTTCTGATGACAAATTCAACTGGTTTTTATTATATAAATTACTAATTGACACCTTACTTTTATCAGAAACATCTACAACAAATTTGAAGTTATAATCTTGAAAATAAAAATCATTGTTAATGTTTGAACTCTTGTTTTTTTCGTCTAATAACTCGTCTAAAATACGTGTATTTTGAAATACTGTTTTAGAAAAATTTTTATAGGTTATGGTTTCTATCCAATCTGTAATAGATCTTCTTACCGAAAACACCAATCCAGCTTTGTTCTTAAATAAAGGCGTTTTTATATATCCATCTGCATGTGTTAAGTTAATTCCAAAACCTGCTTCAAAATCAGGAACGTCATCTCCAGAACTAATATCTAATACTCCGCCTATACGATCTCCAAACTTTGGACTTGTTCCGTTTCTAAATAAACTTATTTTCTTAGTTACATACGGATTAAACGAAGAAATCAACCCAAAAAAATGACCGCTTTGAAACATTTTAATTCCATCAAACAACACCAAGTTTTGATCTGGAGAACTTCCTCTGATTTGCAGTCCAGATGCTGTTTCTGAAGAACTCTGTATTCCTGGTAATAATTGTAAACTCAATAAAACATCTGGCTCAATTAATCCGGGTAAAATACCTAGTTTTTCTGGAGCAACTTCAATTGATCCATTTTGTTTTTTAGATATACCTTGTGTTATATAATCACTAATTAACACTTCATCAAGTGCTATATTTTCTTCATCCAATTCTATGATTAAATTTGGTTGGTTGAAAAACGAATATGCTGGAATTATAATTGAAATAAACCCGATGCTTTTAACTTCAATTTCTTGATTTGAAGAAACAGAATGCAACGAAAATTTTCCATTTTCATCTGCAGTTGTTCCTCGTAATGTTCCTTTTATTTGTATGGAAGAAAAAGCAGCTACTTCTTTGTTTTTACGGTTTATTAAAACCCCTGTTATTGTATGGTTTTTGGTAATTTCTTTTTTAGTAATAACAATATATCTAGCATCAATTTGATTGAAATTTAAAAAGGTCTGTTTTCTAAGAGTTTCTAGTTTATCTTTTAAAGTTTTTTCATACTCTAAAGGAAGGCAAGTAACTCCTTTTATCAAATTCGAATTGTAAGAAAACTTCACATTGTACTGACTTTCTATAGATGTTAACAGCATTTTTAATGTAATCTTTTTTGCTTGATTTTGTGAAAAAGAAACAGCAATAATAAAAAGAAAACCGCAAGAAAAAATGAGTTTTTTAAGCATCCTTATTTTTTGGAAAGCATCACTTTATTTGAATCAACAACAAACTGTATTGATAAAGGAGTACATATTGTTTGTAACGCTAAATTTATGTTTTTATTTGTAAACGCTCCTGTATATAAAGTATTTACATTAATATTAGACGTATTTATTTGGATGTTGTATTGCTTTTCTAACTCTTCTAAAACATGCTTTAACGGTGTGTTGTTAAAACTGGTTTCTCCATCTAACCAATTTGGTTTTACACCCATAAAAGTTCCTTTTTCTGAATGCTTGGTGTCAATTTTTCTAAAAGACAATCCTTTGGTTAAAATTGCTGTTTCATTTTTATTCTGAACTTGTACTTTACCTTCGTAACACAATACCTCATAATATGATGGATTTGTTTTTACATTAAATTGAGTTCCTAAAACACGCACTTTTCCGTTCTCTGAATGTACACTAAAAGTAGACCCTTTCTTTACTTTAAAATACCCCTCACCATCTAATTCCAAGGTTCTATTTCCATTAAACCAGTCACTCTTTTTATACGTTACAGAAGATTTTGAGTTCAATAAAACCTCAGATCCGTCGGGTAAAACCAATGCCATTTGTTCTCCATATGATGTAGCATATGTTTCATTTGTACCTGTTAAATAATATACCGTACCCAACAATAAAGCTATCGAGGCTGCTGCTGCAAACATCCAATTCGGGATGAGTTTCTTAACTTTTTTATGATTCGTTTTTTGACGAATTTTCTCGAATACCTCCCTTTTATTAAAACTAGGTGCATTAAAATTCTCTGTGGCTTTGATAATTTTTTGATACTCTTTATATTTCGTAGTTTTCTTAAAGGAAACCAACTCTTCGTTTGTCAAATCATTATTCAACCAACGAGATAAAAATGTATCGTCTGTATGTTCGTTTTTCATTTTTTATTCCTTTGTAAGTATAACAGCTTGATTACTATATACCCTACTTTTTTATATTCAAGTTATATATTTCCTATTTTTTCTCTTAACTGTTTTAATGCCAAATGCATTCGTTTTTCAACAGCTTTTACAGAGATAGAAAGCATTTCTGCTATTTCTTTATAAGTTTTTTTGTCTATTCTATTTAGCAAAAATACTTCTCTTTGCCCTTCTTTTAAATCAGCAATAGCATTTTGAAGTAGCTCCATAAATTCCTTTTCCTCCAATAAAAACTCTGGACTTTCATTGGTCGCTTCTTTTCCTCCAATCAAATTATAGTTAAGCACTACTTTTTTGTGCGCAACTTGGTTTAAAAAAAGATTATTTGTCACCGTAAATAAAAATGATTTTGCTTTTTCGAATATAATCTTAGCGCAATTATTCCACATTTTAATAAATGCTTCTTGCACTAAATCTTCAGATTGTGCAGAGTTTCCTGATTTATAAAAAGCAAAATTATAAAGCGATTTAGAATGTTCTGAGTACAATTCTTCAAATACACTAGACTCACAAACTGATTTTTTTTCTGACATGAAACCCTTATTAATTCTCAAAAATAGAAGAAAATTTTATTTTTTTACATTTTTTGGTAGGGTATTCTTTCAATCGGCTGTTTTATTAGTGAACATTAAAAAATTATATGTCATGAAAGTATTTGCAAAAAGATTAATTGTCCTAACACTCATAGTAAGTTCTATGATTTCTTGTCAAGAATCTACTACAGAAGATGTAGCATTATTTGAAACAGAAACGAGTCTTAATAAAGAAGAAGTATTAAACTTAGTAGAATCGGTAATTGTAAATTACCCTGTTACCGCAGTAACAGATAATTCAACAATTACAACGATTAATAACGATTTTGATATGGAAGATTATGCTGAGGCAACTCAAAGGCCTCAAATAAATTTCCCCTTTGATATAACCGTTGATGGAGAAGTTATCACTGTGAATGATATGAAACAGTTAAAAGAGTTAATTAAAAGAAATAAAGGGAGAAAAAGACCTGATTTTGTTTTTCCTATATCAGTGGAATTAGCAGATGGCAGTACACAAGAAATTGCGGATAAAGAAGCATTAAGAGCTTATTTAGATTCTTTAGATGAAGGAGTAAAACCTGTATTTGTTTTTCCTTTATCACTATTAATAAATGGTTCAACAATAGAAGTGTATGACGAAAACGAATTAAAAGCGGTTATAGGTAAACCCGCTAAAGGAAGAAGACCTCATTTAATCTTTCCCTTATCTATTGTTTTAGAAGATGGTAGTACACTAGAAATTGCCGATAAAGAAGAATTTAAAGCCTATTTAGACACCTTAGCAGATGGTGTAAAGCCTGTATTTGATTTTCCTATTTCTGTAGAGAAAAACGGAGAAACCATTGTTATAAATACTCAAGAAGAATTTGATGCCTTGGTTAAAAAACCAAAAAGAGGAAAAAGACCTGAATTTGTGTTCCCAATATCTGTAACATTAAGTGACGGAACTATTCAAGATATTACAGATCAAGATGCCTTAAAAATATATTTTGAAAGCTTAGATAAAGGGGTTAGACCTGAATATGTATTTCCTGTATCAATTATAAAAGATGGTGAAACAGTTGTTCTAAATAGCCAAGAAGAATTAGATGCTTTGTGTGGAAAGTAATAGGTAAACATTACTGAAAAAGAAATTTAGTATAAGTTGGTTTGGTTAGATGATGAGATGCGAGTTAATTAATTATTGCTCGCATCTTTCTTTTTATTAGTTTTGCTAAATAACGAACTTACTTATGGAACTATTAAATAATTACCCAACTGAACTTTTAATTCTATTATTTTTAATTGTAACCTTTTTACAATCTGGTATTGATAAAATTACCGATTGGCATGGAAATTTATCTTTTATTAAAGGACATTTTTCAAACTCACCTTTAAAAAACACGGTGCCTTTATTATTAGCAGTAATCTTAATCGTAGAAATTTTTGCAAGTGTATTTATGATTTTTGGGATGTATCAATTAGTAACAGATGGCACCAAAACATATGCTCTTTTAGGGGTAGAATTATGCGCAATTACTTTGATATTTTTATTAATTGGTCAACGATTAGCAAAAGACTATGCTGGCGCTATGACACTGGCAGTATATTTTGCAACAACAATATTTGGCGTTTACCTATTAAGCAAATAACAACCATAGGTATTATTTATTAGATCATTGTATTTAAATAAATATTACTTATTTAAACAACCTTAAATAACGCTTTTTAAGAGCCTTTATAAAATTACGCCACAAAACCCTTTGTTATAACCGTATCTCTAAGTTAGAAGTTATTTAAATGGGTTTTTAGCTGTTTTTAATCACATAAATAAGTGATGAATACTCAGAAGAGGTTCTTGCTTTTAAATTTGAAAGGAAACCAATATAAAAAGCTTTTAAAAATTTATTTCTTCCCGATTTATATTTTTCACTTAGCATTGACACATAGTACGAATCAAATTTCATAGGAATGGTTTTTTCTACTTTCATATAAACTTGAGAAAATAGTTTTTTTATAGACTCTTGGGAAAAATGCCAAAGATGCCTAGGAACATCAAAAGCAGCCCAATATTCTTTGTAATAATTTGCATCGAAACTATTGTAGTTTGGAACTGCAATTATTAAAACTCCTTTTGGTTTTAACTTTGACTTCAGTAACTCAATATATTCCAATAAATTTTCAACATGCTCTAATACATGCCATAAAGTTATCACATCAAAATTACCTTCTTGCAACAAAGACAAATCACTAACTGCTTTTACACCGTTACTTTCAGAAATTGCACTAGCTTCTTTGCTTGGTTCTACCCCAAAAACCTTCCATCCATTATTCTTACAGGTTGCTAAAAAATCTCCTGTTCCAGAACCAATATCTAGCAGTTTTTTCTCTGAAGAATTAAAAGAATTGATCAGTACTAATTTTTTCCGTAATGTGTATTTTCGAACACCTTGATACAATTTATCAAAAATGCTTTTACTAGCGTTTGTATGAGAAATATAATCTTCGCTTTTATAATAATTTTCTAAATCAGATGGTACTGGTAAAGTCACCATCATCTTATATGCTGGATTCATTAACAACTCATAAGACTCTTTAGAAACCGTATAATCTATACAGCTCATTAAAGGGACTAGTTCTTTATAAAGGTCTTTCTCTTTTTTCATTTTTGTAGCAATAATTTTTATGTTCCACATGGAACGTTCTTGTCTATCTCCCCATATACACCAGCAACACAGAAATATCACTTGGAGTGACACCACTAATTCTACTCGCCTGCGAAATAGATATCGGCTTAACCTTATTCAATTTTTCTCGCGCCTCAAAAGAAATTGACTGTAATTTATTATAATCAAAATTAGCTGGAATAGATACATTCTCTAAACGGTTTAATTTATCTGCATTGTTTTTTTCTTTCTCAATATAACCAGAGTATTTCAAATGAATTTCTACTTGTTCAATAACATCTGGTTGGATGGAATTATCAGAAACAAAATTTTTCAACGCTGGAATCACCAACAAATCATTGAAGTTTAACTGAGGCCTAGTCGCGACTTTAAAAAGCTTCATGGACTGAGAAATTAATGCCAATCCTCTGCTTTCTAATAAAGGGTTTACCAACTCTTTACGAACACTAAACTTATTTAAAAAATCTATTAACAATACTGTTTTTTCCTTCTTTTCCAACACACGATCCATTCGATCTTGCGAGGCCAAGCCTATTTCATAAGACCTTGGTGTCAATCTTAAATCGGCATTATCTTGCCTTAACAACGTTCTGTATTCAGCTCTCGAAGTAAACATTCTATATGGCTCATCCGTACCTTTTGTAATCAAATCATCTATTAAAACTCCAATATAAGCTTCATTTCTCTTTAATATAAAAGGATCTTTATTTTGAATTTTTAAGGCGGCATTTATACCAGCCATCAACCCTTGCGCACCTGCTTCTTCATACCCTGTAGTTCCATTAATTTGCCCAGCAAAATACAAGCCTTTAATAATTTTAGTCTCTAATGTATGAGTCAATTGCGTTGGCGGAAAATAATCATATTCAATCGCGTAACCATATCTCAAAAATTTCACATTTTCAAAACCTTCTACAGATCGAATCGCCTTGTCCTGAATATCTTCAGGTAGCGATGTAGAAAAACCATTTACATATATTTCTACTGTGTTCCACCCCTCTGGTTCAATAAACATTTGATGTCTTTCTTTTGAAGCAAAACGATCTATCTTATCCTCTACAGAAGGACAATACCTTGGACCAACAGACTGTATTCTTCCATTAAACATCGGAGATCTATCAAACCCTTCTCTTAACAATTCATGAACCTTGGGATTGGTATAGGTTAAATAACACGACCGTTGCTTTATTAACGGTTTTGTCACTGGAGAATAAGAAAACTTTTGTGGGTTTTCATCACCAGGTTGCTCAGTCATCTTAGAAAAATCCAACGAGCGTGCATCTACTCTTGGCGGCGTTCCCGTTTTCATTCTACCAGACTCAAATCCTTTTGCTACTAAATCCTCTGTAATTCCCGTTGACGCACTTTCACCTGCTCTACCTCCACCAAATGTTTTTTCACCAATATGAATTAATCCATTTAAAAATGTACCAGCAGTTACAATAACAGATTTCGATTTAATCTCTAACCCTAAGGCAGTTTTAACACCCACAATGGTATTACCATCAAACAATAATCCATTCACCGAATCCTGATAGAAATCTAAATTATCGGTTTTTTCCAACATGTTTCTCCACTCTTCAGCAAAGCGCATTCGATCAGATTGAGCCCTCGGACTCCACATCGCAGGTCCCTTCGATTTGTTTAGCATTTTAAACTGAATCGCTGTCTTATCTGTAACAATAGCACTATACCCCCCTAAAGCATCAATTTCACGAACTATCTGTCCTTTTGCAATTCCGCCCATAGCAGGATTACAACTCATTTGAGCAATATTTTGTAAACTCATTGTAATTAATAACGTGTGCGCTCCCATGTTTGCACTTGCTGCAGCGGCTTCACTACCTGCGTGACCGCCTCCAACTACTATAACGTCATATGTTGTAGAAAATAAACTCATACTCTATGTTTCACGTGAAACTATTACTTTATATATTTGATTATCAATTCTTTAACAACAATAAAGACTCATTTTCCTTTGTTGTCATAAGTTTTTGATCATCTTCTGTTTTATCCTTGTACCCTAAATAATGCAATACACCATGGATGATAACCCGGCTCAATTCATTCTCAAAAGAAGTATTAAAAACGGAGGCATTTTCTTTTACTCTTTCGATAGAAATAAAAATATCACCACTAACTAACTTCCCCATTGTATTATCAAAACTAATTATATCTGTTAGGGTATCATGATTCAAAAATTCAACATTCAGCTTATGCAAATAAGCATCATCACAAAAAATATAATTTAAATCACCTAATTTAAACCCTTCTTTTAAAATGCATTTTTCGACCCAAGCAGCAATTTCTGAATCGTTTATTAACGTAAAACTAGTTTCGTAATTAAATTCAATCATTCTTTTTATTTCCCTTTGAATTACTGAAATACACTTGTACTTTCTTTTTGTAATTTTTTTGCAAAGGTAATGATTGTCTATTTAATATTTCTGTTTGATTGTAAAACAGTTTTTTAAGCAGTGCTTTGCCCTTTTCTAGAGTAAAACGTTGTTGGTTTGAGGTAGCCTTTCTTTTAGTGTCTTTATCTTGTTTAAATGCTGCTTTATCTAATTTTAACAGGTTGTATTTAAGCTGCTGCATTTTTAGAATTGTAGTAGTATTAAAGCCTTTTTCTAATATTTCATTCTCTAGTTCTTCGAGTGATTTTAACACGTTATTTAAATTCGGATCTCTTTTGCTGCCCGTACTTTTCAGGGCTTTCTGTACTTCTTGTCTTAATTGTGATTGTTGCTGATAAATTTGATACAGCTCTCCATCCAAACTATCAGACTGTCTATTTCCGTTGGATTTGCCTTTCTTTTTACCATTTTCCTGCTGCCCTTTTTTATTCCCTTTCTCCATTTTCTTAACCAGGTCTTCTTGCTTTTTTATTATGTCAGGTAAACTAAAGGACTTCCCTCCTTTTTTTCCTTTTCCTGGTTTCGCGTTTTTTGGCTGCTGCATGTTGTCTAAAATATCACTCAAAAAATCTGCTAAACTATTCACCGCTGTCATTACATATTGTTGATTCGAAAGACCGCTATTAAATCTATTCTCTGCAAAATTTTCTAAGGATTGATTTATGTTATAATGAGAATTTGTTAAATCTTTTTGGATCTTAACAGATATTTCTGGCAAACGCATAGACAACACATACAAGCTATCATCAATATGCTCAAAATAGGTTTTTAGCGTATTCTGGATTTTTATTTCTTTTCCAAAATCTGGGTGTGCAACAGTAATTTTAGAAAAGCGGTTCATGGTACTTTCTTGCTTAAAAGAATAATTAAGTAAATTTTCTAATATAATTCGAAGTGATTTCTCATTCGCCTCCTTCATTTCACCTGCAGCATCAGACATTGCTTGTTGCATTTTCTGACTCATTTCATGCATTTTTTTTGCCGCCTTTTGTTGGCTCTTCTTTTGTGAACCGCGGTCTTGTGATTTATTTTTTTCAGATTTTTGTAACTGTTTATTTATCTCCTTTTCATCTTCTTTGGTCTCAGGAATCTCCATTGGTTCCTTTAACGCTTCATTGTCTTTTAGAAGCTCTTTTAATTCTTTTTGAATTTTATTAAACTCCTTTTTAATATTTTTTTGTAGTTCTTCTTTTGAGTTTAACGACTTTCTTAAACTGTCTTGTTTTTTCGAAAGCTCTTCTAATTTCATCGAAATTTGCATTGTTTTTTGCTCTACATAAAAACGTTTCGTCAACTCTAAAACTCTTTCTAAACTTCGTTCTTGTTGCTTATTTTGCGCTGATAATTTTTTAACTCTTTTAAGTAAATCTTCTTTGTTGAGTTTTTTCGCTAACTTCTTTAATTGATCCAATAGATGTTGCTCCTTTTCTAATTTTTTAAGTTCTTCAATCCGCTTATTAAGTGCTGCTTTTTTTTGCAAAATCGACTTTGAATCTTTAGGAAGGTCTTTTAGGTTCTCTTGCAACTTGTCTGTTTGACGTTGCATCATTTTTTTATATTCTTCTTGTCTTTTTATATAGTCTTCAATCTTCTTTCTATCATTCCAATTAACATTTTTCTTATTTTGAAGATGTTGCCTAATTTCTTCTAAATCTTTCTTTTGATCTTGTCGTCTTTGAAGTGTTTTTTCGATTGATTTAATTTGATTCCGTTGTTGCAATATAACTTCTTCTTCTACCTCTTTATCTGATTTATTTCTAACGTTGAATTTTTTACTCTTACTTTTCTTATTTCCATTTATACCATCGTTATCATATACCTGAAAATAGAGCTCATAATTAACACCTCTCGCAAGCGTTAAAGCTCCTGGAAACGTAAAATAAAACGTTTGGTCTGCCATCGATTCAATTTCTACCGGATGTTTTTCTATGTGATTTGGAGTCGTTTCATTATAATACACTACTTCTAGTTTAGTTAAACCATAATCGTCAGAAATTTTTCCAGCAAATTGCGCCATATTATTGGATAAAGAATCAATATCAGACACTACTTCAATAGCTGGAAACTCATCTTTTAGTACTTCTGTTTTAAAAAACAGCTTTTCATAATTTTTTATTGCTGTATTAGAAGTGGCTATTTGATAATTAATAGATTCTTTAATTGCTTTTTGGAACGAAAACAGGTTTTCATTGAGTTTCGAAAATTCGGTTGAATTTGCACCTTCAATAAAGGCAACGTTTTCAGTTTGACTGGTACTCACATTCCAGGTTACTTTTGTTCCTTCCGGAATAACAAGGGTTCCTGAATTATTCATGGTTTCATTCTTCTTTTGAATGTAACTTGGAAATACTAAATCAACTGAAATATTTTGAATTTTCGGGGTTTTTATAACTTCCAACACATAACTTTCAGAAACAATTTTGTTTGCTTTTACATAAAACTGAATCGGGTTATTGGTATTAGAAAAAGTGTAACTAAACACCCCATTATTTTGTTGTAAATAATAACTCTGATTGTTATAAAAAACAAGTACATCAGATGGCTTCACATTCCCTATTGTTTCAAACTCTATGGTAAAAGGTTGTCCCTGAACAACTTTCAAATTTTCAGATAATAAATGAAAAACAAAAGGAGCTGGAGGTACAAACGTTATTCTATGATTCAAGACTCTTTTAAATGACGAATTGAACATATTAAAATTACCAGTAATTGTAATTAAAAGCCAAATAATTACAGGGATAGCAGCGTATTTTAAATACTTTGTATTGGTAGTAAAATTAACAGCTTTTGCAAACGGAACAGGTTGTAATTCTGTCGCTTTTTGCGCGATACTTGCCAACAATAAATCCGATTGATTATCAACCTCCTTCAATTGTAATACATTAATCAGTTTATCTCCTACTTTCGGAAAATGATTTCCGATAATCTTTGAAGACTCTTGAAAAGAAATTCCTTTTTTAATACCCACCAACCTAAACATTGGGGTTAAAATAAAACGGAATAATAAATAACACTCAACAGCTATAAAAACCCAAAAAAGAAGCGTTCTTGCCATTGGTTTCAACCATAAAAAATATTCTAAAAACAGGGTAAAAAATAAATATAAAAACCCCAAGGAAAGAAATAAAATCCCCCCTTTTATTAACTCGTTTGTGTAAAATTTACGCACAAACTGATGTAGCTTTTTTTCTATGTTTTTATATGGCTCCATGTTGTAACTAATAAAATTACACATTTTCTATTCTTTATCTAAAAATAAAGTGTTAAACCTCAGTAAATGCTCTTAAAATATCTTTTTATATGATTAGAATCTAAAGTATCTTTGCACTTTGTAAAAAAGTATAAAAATGAACAGTAACGTTAGAGTACGTTTTGCTCCTAGTCCAACAGGGCCTTTGCATATTGGTGGTGTAAGAACCGCTTTATTTAATTATTTATTTGCTAAAAAACATGGTGGAACATTCGTTCTTCGTATAGAAGATACAGATCAGACCCGGTACGTAGCAAATGCTGAAAAATACATCATAGATTCTTTAGATTGGTGTAATATTCCTTTTGATGAAGGTCCAGGAAGAAATGAAAAACATGGTCCATACCGTCAATCAGAACGTAAAGAATTGTACAAAAAATATGCAGATCAATTGATTGAATCTGGTTGGGCATATTATGCTTTTGACTCTTCAGAAGAATTAGACGGTCATCGAAAAAATCACGAAGAAAATGCTAAAACTTTTATTTATAATTGGCATAATAGACTCCAATTAAACAATTCTTTAGCACTATCTAAAGAAGATGTTATTTCGAAATTAGAAGCTGGTGATAAGTATGTAATTCGTTTTAAAACACCTCAAGACGAATCATTACTTATGAATGATGAAATTCGAGGAACCATTAAGATTGATACAAATACCTTAGATGATAAAGTGTTGTTTAAATCTGATGGAATGCCAACCTATCATTTGGCAAATATTGTAGACGATCATTTGATGGAAATTTCGCATGTTATTAGAGGTGAAGAATGGTTGCCATCAATGCCATTACACGTTTTATTATATAGGGCATTTGGCTGGAACTCTCCAAAATTTGCGCATTTACCATTGATTTTAAAACCCGTTGGTAAAGGAAAACTAAGCAAGCGTGACGGTGATAAATTAGGCTTCCCTGTGTTTCCTTTACAATATACAAATGAACAAACAGCTGATATCTCTAGAGGATACAAAGAAGACGGATATTTTGCTGATGCTTTTATAAATATGTTGGCTTTATTAGGTTGGAATCCTGGAACAGAGCAAGAAATTTTCTCTTTAGAAGAATTGACACAAGTATTCGATTTAGCAAGGGTAAGCAAATCTGGTGCAAAATTTAGCCCAGATAAAACAAACTGGTTCAATCAACAATACATGCAAACAAAAACAGATACTGAATTGACAGATTTGTATTTGCCAATATTATCAGAAAAAGGAATTTCTACAAATGTTGATTATGTCCAAAAAGTAGTTTCATTAATTAAAGAACGCGCTGTTTTTGTTGAAGATTTTTGGAACTTATCTGATTTCTTTTTTCAAGCTCCTTCATCTTATGATGCCAAAGCATCAAAGAAAAACTGGAAAGAAGGTACTCCTGATTTAATGAATGAATTAATAACCATTGTTAGCTCAATTGACGATTTTTCATCAGCAAATACAGAAACGCTAATTAAAGCATGGATTACGGCCAAAGAAATTGGTTTTGGTAAGGTAATGCAACCTTTGCGTTTAAGTTTAGTAGGTGCGTTAAAAGGGCCTCACTTGTTCGATATTATTGAAATGATTGGCAAAGAAGAAACAATCAACAGACTTCAAAATGCTTTGAAGCATTTATAAATATTTTTCCTATAAATAAAAACCTCTGTGTATTTTTACACAGAGGTTTTTTGTTTTCTGTAACATTTACTAGAAAATGCGTCTTGTAATTAGATGCGTTTATTTGTATCTTTAAGAAAATTTAAAAAAAATTATTATGAATCCAATTTTAATTATAGTTATAGTAGTTGGTCTACTAATTCTATTCGCCTCTTTTTTTATTGTAAAACAACAAACATCTGCAATCATTGAAACTTTTGGGAAGTTTACAAGTATTCGTCAAGCTGGTTTTCAATTAAAAATACCTGGTGTTCAAAGAATTGCTGGAAGGTTAAGTTTAAAAATTCAACAATTAGATGTCATCATAGAAACTAAAACCTTAGACGATGTATTTGTAAAACTAAAAGTTTCTGTACAGTTTAAGGTGATAAAAGACAAAGTATATGACGCTTTTTACAAGCTAGATTACCCACATGATCAAATTACTTCTTATGTATTTGATGTAGTACGTGCAGAGGTGCCAAAAATGAAATTAGATGATGTTTTTGTGAAAAAAGATGACATTGCTATTGCTGTAAAATCAGAATTAAATGAAGCTATGCGAAATTATGGGTATGATATTATTAAAACCTTAGTAACGGATATTGATCCTGATTCACAAGTAAAAGCTGCCATGAATAGAATAAACGCTTCTGAAAGAGAAAAAGTAGCCGCACAATATGAAGGAGATGCACAACGAATATTAATTGTAGAACGTGCAAAAGCAGAAGCAGAAAGCAAGCGATTACAAGGAAAAGGTATTGCAGACCAGCGTAGAGAAATTGCCCGTGGTTTAGAAGAATCTGTAGATGTACTAAATAGAGCCGGAATTAATTCTCAAGAAGCCTCTGCGTTAATTGTAATTACCCAACATTATGATACCTTACAGTCTATTGGAGCAGATACCAATAGTAATTTAATTTTATTACCTAACAATCCGAACGCGGCTAGCTCCATGTTAAATGATATGGTTACAAGTTTAGTTGCTGCAAATAAAATAGAATCTTCTTCTGTTTCTGGTAGAAAATCTAAAAATGAATAATAATGATTGTAACAACAACAAATACAATTGAAACACATCAAATAAAACAATATTATGGTATTGTTACAGGAGAGACAATTATAGGTGCTAATATTTTTAAAGACTTTTTTGCAGGAATTAGAGATATTGTAGGTGGTAGGTCTGGCTCTTATGAAAAAGTGTTACGAGAAGCAAAAGACATTGCTCTAAAAGAAATGCAAGAAGAAGCAATAAAATTAGGTGCTAATGCTGTTATTGGAGTAGATTTAGATTACGAAACTGTTGGTGCTTCTGGAGGAATGTTGATGGTAACAGCCTCTGGAACCGCCGTAAAAATTTAACTTTTTATGCTAAATATCTTAGCGTGGTTTTCTAGGCCTTATTATTTTAATTTTTCCAACACATACAGACTTAAAACAGCTGTATGTGTTGGATTTTTTGTTTTTATTTTTCTATATATTTTTAGGCCGTTTAATTTATCTATTTTACACGTTAATGATGCATTAGAATATACAATTGTACTCGGATCTATTTCTTTTTTTGTTGTACTCGTGTTTCTATTTATAGTTCCCTTAATTTTTAAATCATATTTTACCGATGAAAAATGGAACATTGGTAAAAATCTATTTTTTACGCTTAATTGTTTCGTTGCTATTTCATTCTTTTGCTGGTGCTATAGTTTACTAAGTAAAAATGAAAATATTCCTACAGCAAGCCTATTCCATTTCATATACTATTCCTTAGCTGTAGGTACATTTCCATTGGTCTTATTTTATATAATTGACGAAAAAATATCACGAAAAAAAAGGCAAAAAATAGTTGTTAATATAAAAAATAATAAACCTTTTATTTCTAAACCTATTAAAAACACCACACTTACTTTACGTTCAAAAAACAGCAAAGAGGAACTAACTTTTCATCAAAATAATATCGTTTACATTACTAGTGAAGGAAACTATGTATGTATTTATACAAAAGAAAATAATAAGTTAAAGGAGTCTATTTTAAGAAATACCTTAACAAATGTTTCTAAAGACTTAGCGTTATATAACTCATTAATTAGGTGTCATAAATCATATATTATTAACACAAAATACGTTGATGATATTCAAGGGAACGCTAGAGGTTATATTTTAAAATCGGCAACTATTCCTTTTAATATTCCTGTCTCTAGAAGTTTTCCAAAATCTTTATTAAAGAATTTAATCAGAAAATAACCTTCCCGTTTATCCCAAAACACGCCTGTACATAACAAAAAAGCAAGTTCATACTAATTTCTTAATATCTTTGAATCATCAATTGTTATTACATCCTGAAAGGATTGCATTTTTTGATTAAAGTAATTTTATAATTATAGACATATCGGGGGACACTCTAAAAAATTAAAATTACTTTACATAAAAAAACCGGAGTACATACTCCGGTTTTTATCTTTATACTAAAATTAGTATGCTATTTTTTATCTTCTATTTTATCTTTATCTTCTTCTTTGGCCGCGTTTTTAAATTCTTTAATTCCACTCCCCAAACCTTTCATTAATTCTGGAATTTTCCTACCACCAAAAAGTAATAAAACAACCACAATAATAATTATTACCTGTGGCATTCCAATCATTAAGATCATATTATGTAAATTCATTATTTCTAATTTTATAGCAAAGATACAAAAAGCTTTTAATTAATTCTTAGCTTCTATAGTTCCTCCTAAAACTTTTTTCGTTTTTAACACTTCTGGTTTTCCTTTATAATAAATTGTCCCACCAAAACGAATTTTAGCATCCAATGTTTCTCCTACACTTACCTCTGCCTTACCACCAATTGCTGCTCTTATTATAGAAGCATCTGTTGCTTTTAAATTATACCCATGATACACCCCTGCATCATTTACTTCAACGTGCTGGTTTTTTGTGGTTCCTGTTAATTTTACAACGCCAGCTGAAACCGATTTCACAGTTAAATGTTTCGTTTCTATCACCATATTAATCAATGCTCCTTCTTGAGTTTTAACCTCTAATTGTGACTGTTTAAAATTTTTAGCTGTGATAGTTGCTCCTTCATTCGCATCAATAGTGTTAATTTTTTTAGAATAATACAGTACAATTTTTACCTTTCCATTTGCTAATGTTTCAGGAAATTTTAAATATATTTTTAAGGTATTATTAGAGTTTTTAACTTTTACTTTTTCAGATTTTTCTCCCGAAATAACAAGTTCTTGTTTGTCAGAATTTATCAATTCCAATTCAATTCCATTATACACTTTTAAGATCGAATAATCTCCTAGTGTTTTGGTTATTGTAGTCTGACTATACAGAGAAATAGAGAGTAAAAATAAAATACTTACTAAATATTTTTTCATCTTTTTTGTAATTTTTTTTATGCTTTATACTAGTATAAAGACTTTTTTATTTTTTTATTGTGACAAAGTATAATTAATCTTCAATTAATGTAAAATCCAAATGCTTACGTTCTAGATCTGTGTTCTTTACTCTTACAGTAACAACATCGCCTAATTGATACATTCTCTTAGTTGATTGTCCTACAATTGCATATTGTTTTTCATCAAAAATGTAATAATCACTTTTAATATCTCGAATACGCACCATTCCTTCACATTTATTCTCAGAAATTTCAACATAAATTCCCCACTCTGTAACACCAGAAATCACCCCTTCAAAAGTATTTTCTTGGTGATCTTGCATGTATTTAATTTGCATGTATTTTATAGATGATCGTTCTGCTTTAGCAGCCAATTCTTCCATTTGTGAAGAATGTTTACATTTTTCTTCATACAACTCAGATTTTGGCGTTTTTCCGCCATCTAAATAATGTTGCAGTAATCTATGTGTCATTACATCTGGATATCGCCTAATAGGTGATGTAAAATGACTGTAATAATCAAAAGCCAAGCCGTAATGACCTATATTTTGAGTTGTATATTCTGCTTTACTCATGGTTCTAATAGCTAATGTCTCAACCATATTAGATTCTGCTTTACCGTGAACATCAGATAATAATTTATTCAAAGATTGAGATATTGATGCTTTTGTCTCTGTATTAATAGCATATCCAAACTTTTTAATAATTCCTTGTAATGCTGTTAATTTATCAATGTTTGGTTCATCATGTGTTCTATAAATAAACGTTTTTTTACTAGGTTTTCCTTTTTCTGTACCAATAAATTCCGCAACTTTTCTATTTGCCAACAACATAAACTCTTCGATTAATTTATTGGCGTCTTTTGATTCTTTAAAGAATACTCCTAATGGGTTTGCATCTTCATCTAAATTAAACTTCACTTCTACTCTATCAAAAGATATAGCTCCAGCATTCATGCGTTTTTTACGCATTTTTTTAGCCAATTCATCTAGTTTTAAGGTTGCTTCTACAATATCTTTAGACACCATATATTCTGTATCATTAATAGAAATATCAAACGGCATTGCATATTCCTTTACTTCAGACAACGTACAATTTTCTATAATAGATTGTGCTTCTTCATAAGCAAAACGTTGATCAGAATAGGTCACAGTTCTTCCAAACCATTTGTTTACTACCTGTGCTTTTTCATTAATTTCAAACACTGCAGAAAAAGTTAACTTTTCTTCATTTGGACGTAAAGAACATACACCATTTGATAACATTTCTGGTAACATTGGCACTACTCTATCTACTAAATAAACTGACGTTGCTCGGTCAAAAGCCTCATCATCTAAAACTGTTTTTTCTTGTAAATAATGAGAAACATCAGCAATATGAATTCCTATTTCGTAGTTTCCATTCTCCAATTTTGTAAAAGACAGTGCATCATCAAAATCTTTCGCATCTTTAGGGTCAATTGTAAACGTTAAATCACCACGCATATCTCTACGTTTGGCAATTTCTTCTTCGGTAATTTCAATTGATAAATTTTCTGCTTCTTGCTCTACTTCTTTTGGAAATTCATACGGCAAACCATATTCTAATAAAATAGAATGCATTTCTGTATTGTGATCCCCTGGTTTACCTAGTACAGTGGTAATTTTACCAAAAGGGTTTTTAGAATTTGCCGGCCAATCTGTTAATGTAGCTACTACTTTATCTCCATCTTCCGCGCCATTTAATTTGTTCTGAGATATAAAAATATCAACATACATTTTTTGGTTATTAGATAATACAAAACCAAAATTTTTATTTAACTGTAAAACACCTACAAATTCAGTTTTTGCACGTTCAATAACCTCTACAACATCAGCTTCTAATTTTTTTCCGCCTCTTTTATTATAGGTATATACTTTTACAGTATCTTGATGTAATCCTTTATTTAAATTAATGGAAGGAATAAAAATATCATCTTCAAATTCGTCTGAAATAAAATAGGCATTTCCGTTAGAAGTAACATCTAAGGTACCTATGCTGTATTTTCTTTCAATATTAATTTGAAACTTACCTCTATCCGTTTCTTTAATCTTTTTAGTTTCTTTTAATTCTGCTAATTTCTTAAGGATTTGTGTTTTTCCATCGGTATCTGAAATATTCATTTTAGATGCTATTTGCTTATAATTATAAGATAATGTAGCATTTTCGTTTAATATTTTAAATATATTTCTGGTTAAATCTTTTACTATTTTTCCTTTCTTTTTATAAAATTTATTCTTTTTCTTCGACATCTGTCATTCTTGTTTTATTGAAAGCAAAATACAACTATTTATATATAAAATCGATTAAATAATTGTTATCAATTCTATTTTGTATTTTGCTACTCTTTTAATTTATTAATTTATGAATACTGATTGGTTTTTAATAGTGAATCCTACTTCTGGAAACGGAAAATCTAAAAAAAATTGGCAACATATTTCAACTTTATTAAAAAGCCACGGTATTCGTTTTTCTTTTGCATTTACTGAATATTCAAAACACGAAAGTGCATTGGTACAGCATGCTATTAACAACGGATTTACTAAAATAATTTCTGTTGGTGGAGATGGTACTTTACATCATATAGTGAACGGAATAATGTCTCAAAAAATCGTTGAAACAACTACTATACAACTCGCAGTAATACCTATTGGTACTGGAAATGATTGGGTAAAAACTTATAATATTCCTGCAAATATAGAAAAATCTATTTTAATCATAAAAAAAGGGACGGCTGTACTACAAGATATTGGTAAATTAACAACAGAAAACAGCGGTAGTGTTTATTTTAATAATGTGGCAGGTATTGGTTATGACGGTTATGTTGTTAATAAGTTAAAAAAATTAAAAAAATTTGGTGGAATCGCGTATCTATTGAGCGGAATTTACGGGTTATTATTTTACAAAAAATCTAAATTTAAGATTGAAATCAACAATCAAATACTAGAAGAAAAATGTTTAATGACTATTTTTGGTATTTGTAAGTTTTCTGGTGGTGGCATGCAATTCACTAAAGAAGTACATCCATCTGATGGTTTATTAGATATTACAATTGCCAAAAATTTAACCTTAATTGACTTAATACTAAACCTCCCCAAATTATACAATGGAAACATTGTACATCATAAAAAAGTAACAACGTATAAAACAGATTTTATTAAAGTAACACCAACTTCCACTTTTGAAAAACCATTTATACAAGCAGATGGTGAGTTAATTGATTCAGGATCAGTAACTGTTTCTATTTTAGAAAATGCATTACAATTTATTGTCCCTTCTATATAAAAGTTAAAAAAATCTTAAAGAAATTGTAACATTTGTTAAAATTCCTCGTCTTTAAAGAGTAAGCAGTTTTAATAAATGAAAAATTTACATAAAATAATCGTGTTATTTGTAGTGATATTTATCACTGGTATCCTTATTGCTGTAAAAAGTATTAATGCTCCTTTAAACTCACCACAAGAAACCGTAGAGATTCAAAAAGATTCTCTAAAGTTTAACAAACTGAACAATAAAACTGTTTAGAACTCCACCATTACTTTTTACAACTTCATTTTATATACCTCTCAACTAAAAGTACCTTTACTTTTTTTCTATCAAGACTTTTTAACGTTATCAACACTTTATAATATAATTATAAAAAGCTTTTAAAAAATTTAAAAAAAAATAATGTTTATGATATAGTGTTAATAGCTACAATAAAAAGTTTACTTTTTATTTTTATTTTTCACTTATTAAATTCAATGAACATCTTATACTTGTATTAAATGCTTTAAAATCAATTGTATTTTGTAGTTATTAACAATTGTTATGAACATACATACACATATTTTATTTAGTTTTTTATAAATTTAGATTGTAAACAAGAGGTTAATTTTATGTTGATAAAATGAAATGAAAAAAGCACAAAAAAAGTTGGTAATGTAAAACCTATTCTTGTATTGTAATAATAATTGAAAGAATCAAAAAAAGTTTTAAATATTTGATAATAGTTCTTAACATTCAGATAATAGATATAAAAGCCTTATTTTAAATATGTTATTAAAAACTAAAAAAAATTGATTGTTAAAAACTGTTGATAACCATCTTTATGACTATTTTTGTGGCACTTAACACAATTAAACACAACTTATTATGACAATTGCAATTGGTAATGATCACGCGGGAACTGAATATAAATTTGAAATTGTTAAAAAGCTAGAAGCTGCAGGTTATACCGTTTTAAATTTTGGAACAGATACAAATGATAGTATGGATTATCCTGATGCCATTCACCCAACAGCATCTGCTGTTGAATCTGGTAGTGCTGAATTTGGAATTATTTTATGTGGTAGTGGTAACGGTGCTCAAATGACTGCTAATAAACATCAAGGAATTAGAGCAGCTTTATGTTGGAATAATGAATTGGTTTCTTTAACACGTCAACATAATAATTCTAATATTTTAACGATTCCTGCACGATTTGTTTCTGTACAACAAGCTTTAGGTTTTGTAGATATCTTTTTAAATACTGCTTTTGAAGGAGGAAGACATGCAAATAGAGTTGATAAAATATCTTGTTAAGCGATATGGAGTTTCTTGTTAAAAAATTTGATGAACTTTCTGTGCATGAATTGTATGCTATATTGCAATTACGATCTGAAGTATTTGTAGTAGAACAAGATTGCGTATATCAAGATATTGATTTTAAAGACCAAAAAGCATTGCATGTTTTCGGTATTAAAAAAGATGTTATTGTAGCATATACACGTATTTTTAAACCAGGAGATTATTTTAATAAAGCAAGTATTGGTAGAGTAGTAGTGAAGGATATCGAACGAAAGTATGGGTATGGCTATGAATTAATGAAGGCTTCAATTGATGCGATTGATTATTTCTATCGCGTAACAGAAATAACAATTTCTGCTCAAATGTATTTGACAAAATTTTACAATTCTTTAGGTTTTAAACAAGTAGGTGAGCAGTATTTAGAAGACGGTATCCCACATATAGAAATGATTAAAAGTTACTAAATTGCATAGTACAGAACTAATTGCAGATATTGGTAAAATCATGGTATTTTTAATGGTTTTGTTAGCTGTTTTTTTAGTCACTTCAAAATCAAAAAAGAAACTATCAAACTATTTATTTGCTGCATTTATTGTAATAACGGCAATAGATTTTATCGGCTTATTTATAGTAAATATTAAAAATAATACAGTACTAAATTTAAAAATAACATCCGTGTTATTACAAATGCCCTTGTATTATTTATATGTGCAATCTGTATGTTATACGAGTTTTAAATTAGCTAAAAAACACCTTATACATGCGTTACTATTTCTATTTTTTATAGTCCTTTTTAGTATTAATACAAGTGCTGAAATTACTTTTTTATCCTATAAAATAGTTTCTTCACTTCAATATTACTATTATATTATTGCTGTTTTTATAGCGTTATATAGGTTTAAACAATTATACAGAGAAAATTATGCTGCAAACCATAAAATGATCTACATGTGGTTTTTGCAAACTACTATTTTGTTCGTAATTGGTAATACTTTTGTAAAAATTAAAGATGTTATTCCCACAGAAAATGTTTCTTCTTTAGTTATAATTAATCTAATAATAACAACTTTTGCATTATTGGTAATCTCTTGGTTTGTGTTAAAAGCATTGTATCAACCAACATTATTTTTAGGTATTGATAAAGATAGTATTCCTTTAAAACCTATGGTAAAATCAACCAAAGAAAGCCTTGAAAATTTAGATAAAGTAACCTTATATATGCAGACTAAAAAACCGTATTTAGACTCAGAAATTAGTTTGCAAAAATTGGCACTTTGCTTAGGTTTTTCAGATAAACAGTTATCACAACTCATCAACCAAAATACAGGTAAACATTTTTTTGATTATATTAATAAATATCGAATAAATGACGCTAAAGAATTACTAAAAAACAAAGAATTAACAGTTTTAGAAGTACTGTACGATGTTGGTTTTAATTCTAAATCTTCTTTTTATACTGCATTTAAAAAAGAAACGAATAAAACACCTACAAGCTATAGAAAATCAATGTGTTAGTGTAAATTTTAGTTGGGTAGATAGTTGTTTTTTTATATAAAAATAGTTCGACTTTCGGTATTCGAACTCTTAATTAGGTGTAATGTTTCACTTTTGTCTCAAAACTTAAAGTATTCAAAACATGAAATCATTACAAGCCTTATTAATCACCTTTATAATTCTTTCTACGCTGCCAACTTTTGGTCAATCAAAACAAAACGAAAAAGGCGTAAACAGCGTTGACTCTTTGTTTAATTATTTATATCAAAAAAACAAAACCGGGGCAGCTTTTGCTATATTAAAAAATGGAAAGACCATTTATAAAAATACAAAAGGTTTAGCAAATGTAGAATATCAAATTTCAATAACGGATAGTACAGTATTTAATATTGCATCAATTTCTAAACAATTTACTACCTATGTAGCTTTATTGTTAGAAGAAGAAGGTAAATTATCTTTTAGAGATGATATTAGAAAACACTTACCTGAATTAGCACATTTACCTCATAAAATTACAATTAAACAATTAACAAATCATACGCATGGTTTACCAAATGTAGATGATTTAGCACGTTTAATAAATGTGCAGAAAATGGCACATTGGCAAGTGGTTCAAATGGCATTAAACATACAACAAACTAATTTTATACCGGGTGAAAAATATCAATATGGTAATACCGCTTATGTGTTGTTAACGGAAATAATTAAACGCGTGGGTCATAAATCTTTTGAAGCGCAATTAAAGGAAAAAATATTTACACCTTTAAGAATGAAAAGTTCGCAAGCTAATGGGTATGCTTCACGGGTTATTACTAATAAAGCTGTTTCCTATAATGTATTTAATAACCACTATATATACAATCCAATTGAGTTAGAAACTATGGGTTCATCAGGTGTTTATACAAACATAAATGATATGATTTTATGGGCTAAACACTATTATAATACAATAATTGGTAATCAATCTTTTTATTCAAAAATGAAAGCAGCAACAATATTAAATTCAGGTAAAAAGATCAAGTACGGAATGGGATTACAATTTGATAATTACAAAGGGATAGATGTTGTTTTTCATGGAGGTGGAACAGCATCCTATAGATCCTATATTTTGCATGTTCCTGCGTACAATTTATCTTTTGTGTTTTTAGCAAATTCTGGCGGGTTTTCTGGGTTAGATATGATATATAAAAGTTTAGATTTTGTTTTAGAGAAGTTTATACAAAATGATCAGCCTAAAAAAATAACCTATACGGATAAAGAACTACAAAAATTTACAGGGATATATGAGCAATCACCAGGTAATTACTATACTATTTTTACTAAAAAAAATAAATTATTTTTTAAAACCTATGGCTCAAATGAGAAAGTTCTTTTACCAGTTTTAGAAAAAAGCATTTTTAAATTTGCGTTACCTTACTCTAAGTTTGTGTTTTCAAAGGATAAATTAAACTTCATTATTGGTGATTTTAATTACGAGTGTAAAAAAATTAGCATCAATCCTCCAAAAATAGAAGCTGTTAAATTATCTGATTTTATAGGTATTTATAGAAATAAAGCACATCAAATAACGCTAGAACTCATTTTGGATAATAATAATCTAAAGGTTAAACAGGTTTTTAATGATAGTTTCACGCTAAACCCATTAACAAAAACTAGTTTTTATGCACAAGGATTTGGAAAGTTAGATTTTACTATTGATTCAAATAAAGACATTCAGGGATTTAAAATATCTGGAGCGAATTTTAGAAATATTGAATTTAAAAAAAATTAATCTAAAACATTTTAGCTAAAAAACTTGTTGTAAATAATACAATGAGTTTTTTAATTAAATAGCATAAAAAAGAGAACATAAAATTAGTCGAACAAATATCTAATTATATACTACTTAAAATCAGCCACTTCTTTAACCTCTCCTAAAGACAAACCGTTTAATAATATAGTACCAATACGAACTCGTACTAAGCGTAACGTAGGAAGATTAACAGCTGCTGTCATTTTACGGACTTGTCTAAATTTTCCTTCATTAATAGTGATTGAAACCCATGTTGTTGGTCCATGGCGTTCATCTCTGATTTTTTGAGTTCTATTCGGAAAATTTGGTGTAGAGATTATACGAGCTTTACACTGTTTAGTGGTATATTTTTGACCCTCAATACTAATTTCTATGCCGTTTTTGAGTAAGGCTATTTCAGTTTCAGTAATAAGGCCATCAACCTGAACATAATATTCTTTTTCTACTTTTTTACTTCTTATATATTCACTTACTTTTCCGTCTGTTGTTAATAATAACAACCCTTCAGAATTAACATCCAAACGCCCAATTGCCATGACTCCTTCAGGAAAATCAAACAATTCACCCAACATTTTTTTCTTCCGCTTAGTTTGATTGTTGATAAATTGAGATAGAAACCCATAAGGCTTGTGAACTATAAAGTGTTGATGTTTTTTCATAATTTATAGGATCATAATTGTTACCGAAAAAAAATCTGTACCAGAACTTAGCTGCATATTTTCTTCGCTATATTTTTGTGTTGATAACTCTGGAAAATGTGTAATAGGCTCTATGCACAACATGGTATTTACTTCTGTCCACAACATAAAATGTTTAAAACCGTTGGTGGTAATTTTAAGGTCTTTTTTGTCTGAGTTTTTAAGAATAATTTCAGTGGTATTTAATATAGGTAAGGCATCTGAACCAGCCGCAAAGACATCTGTTAGTTTTATTTTTTTGCCCTTGGCTATAAGTGTTTCGTTTTCCAATCCAGAAAGTTCAAATGCCGGATGGTATCCTAGCATAAAAGGCATGTCTTTTTCTGAATTAATTTCGAAAATTAACTCCAAGGTATTATTTGTAAGGATGAATTTCTTATTGAATGCAAAGTCATAAGGCCAAAAAACATGTGCTTCAGATGACTTACTAGGAAACTTACGGTTATTTAAAAACGTGTTTTTTTGATATTCTTTTGTGAAAAAGGCAGATTTCTGATCGTTTTGTAGCAATACATAGTCAAATTCTCTCAATAGGCCGTGCTGATCTAAAGTAGCTTTTCCTTTTTCTGTAGAAACTACATAATTATTTTTTAGGGTAGGTCCGATTACTGGAAACATTTCTGTATCAGAATTGTTCCACCCTTTATTTTCTTTTTGGTGTATATATTCTACCCCCTTTTTTTGATAACTAATCAACTCACCATTGTGAATTTTCACCCTAGAAAAGCCATCATCACTACTCAATAAAATTGTTTCAAACATAGAAGATTAAAAGTAGAAAAAAAATTAAAAACTTTGGGATGTTTTTGTAACTTAGTCGTTCTTATTTTTAAAATATTTAGCAGAAAGTATATGGCAGTAGATAAAGAAAAACAAGCAAAGTTAAAAGCATTACAGCTTACCTTAGATAAAATGGATAAAACCTATGGAAAAGGAGCGGTAATGAAAATGGGTGATGTGGCAATTGAAGATGTTGAAGCTATTTCTACAGGTTCATTAGGATTAGATTTAGCATTGGGTGTGGGTGGATATCCAAGGGGAAGAGTGATTGAAATATATGGACCAGAGTCTTCGGGTAAAACAACCTTAACAATTCACGCTATTGCAGAGGCGCAAAAAGCGGGTGGAATTGCAGCATTTATAGATGCAGAACATGCATTTGATCGTTTTTATGCAGAAAACTTAGGGGTTGACATAGATAACTTAATCATCTCTCAGCCAGATTATGGAGAGCAAGCACTAGAAATTGCAGATAATTTAATTAGTTCAGGAGCAATTGATATTTTGGTAATTGATTCTGTGGCAGCATTAACTCCAAAATCAGAAATTGAAGGAGAAATGGGTGATTCTAAAATGGGATTACACGCACGATTAATGTCACAAGCATTGCGTAAATTAACAGGTACAATTAGCAAAACAAAATGTACTGTTATTTTTATCAACCAATTGCGTGAAAAAATAGGTGTAATGTTCGGTAACCCAGAAACAACTACGGGTGGAAATGCATTAAAATTCTATGCGTCTGTAAGATTAGATATTAGAAGAAGAACACAAATTAAAGACGGAGACAGGGTACTAGGAAACAGTACCAAAGTTAAAGTTGTAAAGAATAAAGTTGCGCCACCGTTTCAAATTGCAGAATTTGACATTATGTATGGACAAGGAATCTCTAAAGTTGGAGAAGTATTGGATATTGGTGTTGAATTAGGAATTATAAAGAAAAGTGGATCGTGGTTTAGCTACGGAGAAACGAAATTAGGTCAAGGTAGAGATGCTGTAAAAAACTTAATTAAAGACAATCCGGAGTTAGCAGAAGAACTAGAAGGAAAAATAAAAGATGCTATTGAAAATCAAGATTAATTAAAAGTTCTAATTACCAAAACCGCTGTAGAAGTAATCAATCAACAGCGGTTTTTTTATTTTGCTATGATTCAGATCACTAAAAATATAAGCTTAAAACCAATTACCAGATCAGATTCAAAAGATTTATATACGTTAATGAAAGAAATATACTTTTCAGCGTATCAACACTTTTGGAAAGATAAAGGAAATTGGTATGTCAATTCTCAATACTCAGATAAGAATATTGAAAAAGAGCTATTAGAAGAGAATGCAGATTATTATTTTGTTGTCTTTAAGGATAAAATTATAGGTAATTTTAGAATTTTATGGGATCAAAAATTACCAGGACTTGAGCATAAAAAATCAGTGAAACTTCATAGAGTATATTTACATCCAAATACACAGGGAAACGGAGTTGGAAAAACCTTACTTACTTGGCTAGAAAAGACAGCAGAAAAAAAAGGCTGTGAATTACTTTGGTTAGACGCTATGGATGAACAGCCTCAAGCTTTTCAGTTCTATAAAAAACAAGGGTATCAATACCATTCTCATACATTTTTAGAGTATGATTTACTACATAATGACGTTCGAAAAATGAGTCAAATTTATAAAAACCTTTAAACCCCTGTACTTCCAAAACCACCAGTACCACGTGCTGTTTCGTTTAAAACAGTAACCTCTTGCCAATTTACACGTTCGTGCTTTGCAATGATTAATTGTGCTATTCGCTCACCGTCATTCACCACAAAATTTTCGTTTGATAAATTTACTAATATCACACCTATCTCTCCACGGTAATCAGCATCTACGGTTCCAGGAGAATTTAATACCGTTATGCCTTTTTTAGCAGCCAACCCACTTCTCGGTCTAACTTGCGCCTCAAAACCAATAGGTAAGGCAATAAATAACCCTGTTTTAACAATGGTTCTTTCTAAAGGTTTAAGAACAACAGATGTCTCTAGGTTTGCTCTTAAATCCATTCCTGCTGACCCTAGTGTTTCGTAGTTTGGGGTTGGGTGTTTTGATGTATTTATAATTTGTACGTTCATAACGTTAGCGTTTTAAAAGTTGTTTAATAAATGTTTTTTCGAAGATAATAATACTTCCTAAGTAACAAAAAAGGGATACAATGGAGAACCAATACACGCCTCTAAAATATAAAAAAGAGAAACCAGATAACACAATTGTTAAAACAATATAGCTAATTAATTTGCTAATTTGATAGGGAACAGAATAATGTTTTTTCCCTACATAGTAAGAAATTAACATCATAAAAGTATAGGTTATTAAGGTGGCCCAAGCAGAGGCAATAAACCCTATTTTAGGAATCATTATTAAGTTAAAAGCAATGGTTAAAATAGCTCCAATAATTGAGAAATACATTCCAAACCTAGTTTTATCAGTTAATTTATACCAAATTGATAAGTTGTTATAAATACCTAAAAACAAGTTTGCTAATAATATAATTGGTACAATCTGCAATGCTTCAAAATATTCAGGTTTTCCTAATAAAAGAGTCGCAAAAAGGTCAATAAAAACAACCACAAACAACATAAAAAATGCGCCTAAAATTGTAAACCAAGTTAAAATTTTAGCATAGGTTTCTTTGGCATTTTTTTTATCGGCATGGCTAAAGAAGAAAGGTTCTGCACCCAGTCTAAATGCCATAATATAAAGCATCATAAACACCCCTAATTTATAACACGCCGCGTACACGCCCATTTGTTCTTTACCAATTAAATTGCCTAGCAATAACTTGTCTAAATTTTCATTGGTAACAAAAGCTAAACTACCTACCATTATTGGCAAACCATAGGTTAGCATTTTCTTTAGAAGTTTGAGATCAAATATAAGTCTGAATTTAAATACAATAGGAATTAATAGCAAGAATGTTGACGCACTAGCAACAATTCCTGACACAAAAATATGCATCACTTTTGGGTTGGAATTATAGTATTCTGTAATAAAGCTAGGCAAACTAATTTGGTGCGCTATTGCATACGGGACAAACCATAAAAAGAACACATTTAGCAAACCATAAATCAATATATTTATCACCTTATATAAAGTAAATTTGAATGGTTTGTTGATTACTCGTAAATACGCATAGGGTATAACCACCATGGTATCTAGAATAATTGTCCATACTAAAAGTTTAAAAAAGAACGGAGTATTAAACCCAAAAAAATGCGCCAATTCACTGCTATAAATAAGCGTAATAAATAGAAATACAATAGAAGTAAATAAGAGGCTTAAAAAAGAGGTAGAAATTACTTTTCCTTTTTCCTTTTCTTTAGAAAAAAAACGAAAAAAAGCGGTTTCCATTCCATAAGTAAGCAATGCATTAAAGTAAGCTGCATAGACATAATAATCTGTGTTTTCAGCATATTTTTCTGCCGCTAAAGTAGAAGTGTGCAGCTTCACCAAAAAAATGTTTATTGCCCGCGGTAAAACAGCTGCAATTCCATAAATAATGGCATCTTTAAAAAATCGTTTTAAATTACTCAATATAAAAAAGTCTTGCGCAAATATAATAATTACCACAAGTTTTGTGCGGTAGAACTTAGTTTTCTTACTTTTGACCC